>TARA_R110000868_G_scaffold8205_3_pt1 | contig 259751 bp, 262 predicted proteins | sample TARA_R110000868 | Tara Oceans TARA_R110000868 (sample SAMEA4397489) | marine metagenome | biome: Polar Biome; feature: [SRF] surface water layer (ENVO:00010504); material: water (ENVO:00002006), including particulate matter (ENVO:01000060) such as... | depth 5 m | reverse complement strand
TGACGTGCTGTAAAGTTGTATAGAAGTTGATTTATTCAACAACGCCCCTCGCGGGGAGAAGGGAGTATTAAAACTTATCAGCCAAACCAATATAACTAGCCGGCGTCAACTCACTTAACTCTTTCTTAACATCACCCGGCATCTCTAAACCTGCAATAAATTCAAGTAAGCTTTCTTGATTAATCCCTTTACCACGCGTCAACGCTTTTAATTTCTCATAAGGTTGGTCTATCCCATAACGACGCATCACGGTTTGAATAGCCTCAGCCAACACTTCCCAATTGGCATCTAAATCCGCATTGATTTTAGCGGCATTCAATTCGAGTTTACCAACACCTTTTAACACAGATTGGTAACCGATTAACGAATGCGCCATGCCAACACCTAAATTGCGCAACAATGTTGAATCAACTAAATCACGCTGCCAACGTGAGACTGGCAAACGGCGTGATAAGAAATCTAATGTCGCATTGGCTATCGCTAAGTTACCTTCCGAGTTTTCAAAATCAATCGGGTTAACTTTATGCGGCATAGTCGATGAGCCAACTTCACCAGCGACTACACGCTGCTTGAAATAACCCATCGAAATATAACCCCACATGTCGCGATTAAAATCGACAAGAATATTGTTAAAGCGGGCGAGGGCGTTGAATAATTCAGCGATGTAATCATGCGGTTCGATTTGCGTGGTGTATTCTTGCCAATCAATACCAAGGCTCTCAACAAATTTCTGTGAGACTTTAGGCCAATTGACATCAGGATAAGCACTGATGTGAGCATTGTAATTACCCGTTGCGCCATTCATTTTACCCATGATGCATACAGTTGCGATTTGTTCACGCTGACGTTCAAGGCGTTTGACGACATTGCGAAATTCTTTGCCTACCGTTGTCGGTGAAGCCGATTGACCATGCGTACGTGACAGCATTGGCTGTTGCATATGTTGTGACGCTTGCTCATCAATGGCTGTAATGACTTTATCACAAAAAGGTAACATCACTTTTTCACGGGCTTCTTTCAGCATCAAAGCATACGATAAATTATTGATATCTTCAGAGGTGCAAGCAAAGTGAATAAATTCACTGACTGCCTCTAAAGATTTATGACCGTTAACTTTTTCTTTTAAGAAATACTCCACGGCTTTGACATCGTGATTGGTCGTCGCTTCAATGGCTTTAATACGCTCACCATCGGCAAGACAGAAATTATCAACAATGCCGGTTAAAAAATGCGTCGCTTCTTTATCAAGCTTCATCACTTCTTTAATGCCTTTATGTGCAGCTAACATCTTCAGCCATTCAACCTCAACTTCAACGCGGTATTTCATTAATCCAAACTCACTGCAAATACTGCGCAGTTGTTCAGTTTTTTGGCCATAGCGGCCATCGATGGGGGAAATAGCGGTGAGAGCTGTTAATTGCATGGGATATCCTTTAGTATCAGTGACTATGATTGAAACCTACTGCCGTTCTACATACGACAAATTATTGGTATTGCCAGTGGCCAAGTTGCTTAAACGCGGACCATTAGCAAACCCTAATTTTATCACGTTATTGTCTGTTATTGTTGGGCTTTTCATTATCCCCTCGCTGTATTTTAGTCTATCTTGGCTGGCGATCACGCTATTATTAATATCCGGCTACCTCGATACCCTGGATGGTACATTGGCACGCCTGCAAGACAGCAGCTCAGATATGGGCTCAGTCTTTGATATTATTGCCGATCGCATTGTAGAATTCTGTGTGGTTATCGGCTTATTTCTTGTCGACCCCAGCGGTCGAGGATTCGAATGCCTCTTTATCCTCGGCAGTTTCTACTTGTGTGTCACGGCCTTTTTAGTGGTCGGTGTGTTTTGTGAAAATGATGGCAAGAAAGGTTTTTATTATAGTGTAGGCTTAATCGAACGAGCTGAAACCTTTGGCTTCTTCATCTTGATGATTTTGTTTCCCGCATCCTTCACTTATCTCGCCTGGATCTTAATCGCTTTAGTGCTCGTTACCGTGATGCTACACGTCTATCGTTTTTGCAAACATTAAACCGAACCTCGATAGTCTTAATTGATGAGCTGTGATAAAATATCACTCAATCAGGAGGGCGTATGTTAGCGCTAGATATTCAAAATTTAACTAAGACCTATAAGAACGGTTTTCAGGCATTGAAGAATGTTGATTTAACCGTTGAAGAAGGTGACTTCTTTTCATTGCTTGGGCCCAATGGCGCAGGTAAATCCACGTTAATTGGTATTGTCACTTCGTTAGTCAATAAATCGTCCGGCACGGTGAAAGTGTTTGGTGAAGATATCGATAAAAATTTTATGGCAGCAAAATCACATATTGGTGTGGTGCCGCAAGAAGTGAATACGTCTATTTTTGAAAAAGCCTTGCCGATTTTAATGAACAGTGCCGGTTTTTATGGTGTGAAGCGTCGTGTCGCGAAGCAACGTGCGGAACAATATTTAAAGCAATTGGATTTGTGGGATAAACGTGATGTGCAAGTGCGCATGTTATCGGGTGGGATGAAGCGCCGTTTGATGATCGCTCGAGCATTGATGCATGAACCAAAATTATTGATTCTTGATGAGCCGACTGCCGGTGTCGATATTGAAATTCGCCGTTCGATGTGGGAATTTTTGGTTGATATCAATAAGCAAGGCACAACCATTATTTTAACCACGCATTATTTAGAAGAAGCTGAAAATCTTTGCCGCAATGTCGCGATGATTAATCATGGTGAAATTCAGCATCACGGGCCGATGGCTGAGTTTTTAAGCCAGTTGAGTATTGAAACATTTGTGTTGTATTTAGATAAGGCGTTGGATAAAGACCCCGATTTAGGTGAGTATGAAGTCCACCGTGTTGATGATAAAACCTTAGAGGTTTGTGTTGAGGCAAACGAAGATATGAATGAATTGTTTCAACGGTTGTCCGCGCAAGGGATTACGGTCAGCAGTATGAAGAATAAGACTAATCGTTTGGAAGAATTGTTTATGCGGCTGACGCAGAAGCATTAATTGATTTCCCTTCTCCCGCAAACGGGAGAAGGGTGTTCTTGTAGGGTGGATAAAAATTCGAGCGTTAGCTCGGATATATCCACCAGCGGTGGTGCGTTATAGTTCCGATGGTGGATATGTCCATGCTGCGCATGAACTTTTATCCACCCTACAAGAAATAAATAAGTGAACAGAGAAAATTTATGAGTAACGTATTAACTGCATTTAACACTATCGTCATTAAAGAAATGTCACGTGTGATTCGCATATGGCCGCAAAGCTTATTGCCGCCTGTCATCACGATGACATTATACTTTGTCATCTTCGGCACCTTCATTGGCTCACGAGTAGGCATGCTTGATGGCGTACCGTATATTCTCTACATCACCCCAGGCTTAATCATGATGTCGGTGATCAACAACGCTTATACCAATGTCTCATCGTCTTTCTACGGCGCAAAATTCGCCCGTAACATCGATGAAATCCTTGTGGCACCAGTGCCAGAGTATGTAATTCTTTGGGGCTACGTCGGAGCAGGGATGTTGCGTGGTTTATTAACCGGTATTTTAGTGTTAATCGTCGCCACCTTCTTTACACATATCAGCATACAACATTTGCCACTGATGTTACTCGTCATTATTTTATCGTCAGCCTTATTTTCCATCGCTGGCTTAATTAATGGATTAATCGCTAATAAATTCGATGATGTGATGATTGTTCCCACCTTTGTTATCATGCCGTTAACCTACATCGGCGGTATCTTCTATTCTATCAACCAACTACCACCATTTTGGCGCGATATCTCTAAAGCCAATCCGATTTTATATCTCATCAATGCTTTCCGATATAGCATGATTGGTAGTGCCGATGTGCCGGTATGGATAGCCATGACCATGATTGCCTTCTTTCTTATATTGTTTTATACCGTTGCAATAACGATGTTAAAGCGTGGTTATGGGCTACGGTCGTAGTCTGTTATAATTTTGCTTTAATCAACCGAGCGAGTCATTTATGCCACAACCATTAGTCGGATTAATTATGGGTTCCAAGTCAGATTGGGACACGATGCAGCATACGGCTGAGATGCTTGAGCAGCTCGGGGTGCCGTTTGAGCAAAAAGTTGTCTCTGCACATCGCACGCCAGATTTGATGTTTGAATATGCGGAATCTGCCGTTGAGCGTGGCTTGAAAGTGATTATTGCCGGTGCCGGTGGTGCAGCGCATTTGCCGGGGATGGTAGCTTCGAAAACTGTGTTGCCGGTGTTAGGCGTGCCAGTTAAATCTAAGGCCTTGAAAGGGCTTGACTCATTGTTATCAATTGCACAAATGCCAGCGGGGATTCCGGTGGGGACATTAGCGATTGGTAAAGCTGGGGCTAAGAATGCAGCGTTATTAGCTGCTGCTATTTTGGGCACGAGTGATGCTGAGATTCAAGCAAAACTGAAAGCTTTTCGGGGTAAGCAAACGCAAACCATTTTGGATAACCCGGATCCTTCACTGTGAGGGTGGGGACGCTTGGCGGCGGTCAATTAGCACAAATGTTAGCTCAGGCAGCGAAGCCTTTAGATATTGAATTGGTCGCTTTAGTTGGCGATACCGATTGCCCAGCGCAACATGATGCTGAATTAGTGCAGGGTGATCAATCTAATCCTGCTGACGTTCAAGCATTTGTTAAAAACTTAGACGTTTTAACCTTTGAATTTGAAAACGTTGATTTTGAGACACTTGAACAATTAAGCCTACCCATTCATCCTAATTTAAATTCTTTGAAAACGGCTCAAGACCGTGAATTAGAAAAGAATTTTTTTGTTAGCGTCGAGGTTCCAACCACGGATTTTGTCATTGCCAGTAGCGCCTATGAGCTTGCTTTAGGTATTGAGACAATTGGATTGCCCTGTGTTATCAAAACCTGTCGAGATGGGTATGACGGTAAAGGCCAATATGTCTTGAGAGAGCCTATTGATGCTGATTCACTCTGGCATCAATTGGGTGGAAAACGATTAATTGTTGAAAATTGTGTCAACTTCGATCGTGAAGTCTCAATGATTGCTGCTCGTGGCCAAGATGGCAACATTGTCTATTATCCGCTCACAGAGAATCGACACGAAGACGGTATTTTGCGTGTTTCCAAAGTTGTGCTTGAGCAAGATAGCGTTTTAAAGAAAGCCAAACATTACATAAGGAATATCTTAGAAAATCTTGATTATATTGGTATTTTAGCTGTTGAGTTTTTCCAGGTTGGTGATGGTTTGATTGCCAACGAGATGGCGCCTCGCGTCCACAACTCTGGCCATTGGACTATTGAAGGCTGCAAAACCAGCCAATTCGAAAATCACATCCGTGCGGTCTGTGGCTTACCACTTGGTAGTGCTGAAGCATTAGGCCCGTGTGCGATGATTAACTTTATTGCTGAAATGCCAGCGCCAGAACAACTGGCTACCATCCAAAATGCTGAGCTTCATGATTATCACAAATCGGCTAGACCCGGGCGTAAGCTTGCTCATTTAACGCTGGGTGCTCCGACGCAAGCTGAGCTGGACGATAACATTCAAGCAGTTTTAAATTTAATCAGTTAGTTTGGATTTACGCGAAATATAATCTAGCCCACTTTTTTGCCTAAATCCAGATTATACTGGATCCAGCGGTCAAGCCGCGGGATGACGATATTCTGAACAAATTGAGGGATGAGCATAACCTCTGTCATTCCGCGGCTTGACCGCGGAATCCAGGAAACTAGCAAGGATCGTGTTTCGTGCAAGTCATGTTAGTGATAGAATGTGGCACAAATTTTACTAAGCCCTAAGACCTTAAGGAATATATTATGACAACCCCTATTACAGTCGCACACGGTAACGGCATTGGCCCTGAAATTATGGATGCGACATTGCGCATTTTGAAAGCATCAGGTGCGGATATCAAGATTGATGAAATCGAAGTCGGTGAAGCCGTCTATAAGCGTGGGATTAAAACCGGGATTGAAGATTCAGCCTGGGATTCATTACGTAAGAACAAAGTATTCTTGAAAGCACCTATTACCACTCCTCAAGGCGGTGGCTTTAAAAGTTTAAATGTAACGATTCGTACCGCGCTGGGTTTGTATGCCAATGTGCGACCTTGTGTCAGTTATGCGCCATTTGTTTCAACGAAGCATCCTTACATGAACACCGTGATTGTGCGTGAAAATGAAGAGGGTTTGTATTGTGGAATTGAATATCAAAATACGCCAGAAGTGCGTCAAGCATTGAAATTAGTTTCTGTGCCCGGCTGTGAGCGCATTGTGCGTTATGCTTTTGATTACGCGATGCAGAATAATCGTAAAAAAGTGTCGGCATTTACTAAAGACAACATCATGAAACAGACTGATGGTTTGTTCCGTAAAACATATGATGAAATTGGTGCAGAGTATAAAGACATCGAAAAAGATTTTATGATTATTGACATCGGTACTGCACGCTTGGCCAACAAGCCTGAGCAATATGATGTGATTGTGTTGCAAAATTTATATGGTGACATTTTATCGGATGTCGCGGCCGAAATTTCCGGTTCTGTAGGCTTGTGTGGTTCTGCAAATATTGGTGAAAGTTGCGCGATGTTTGAAGCGATTCATGGTTCTGCGCCTGATATAGCAGGGCAGGATATTGCCAACCCTTCCGGTTTGATTCACGGCGCTATCATGATGTTGGTGCACATTTGCCAAATCGAAGCGGCAGAGAAAGTGCATAATGCCTGGTTGAAAACGATTGAAGATGGCATTCACACGGGTGATATTTATAATGAAGAAAATAGTACGGAAAAAGTCGGCACAAAAGCCTTCGCTGATGCGGTGATTGCACGCTTAGGCCAGAAGCCTACCAAGTTTCACCCCGCTAATTACAATGAAGTTTGCGAAATCAAACATAGAACATTCGATCACAAAGCGGTGAAACAACCAAAGCGTGATTTGGTTGGTGTTGATGCATATGTATTTGAAGACCCGACGGTTGATATTCCAACCTTAGCGAAACATGCGCAAGCTGCAGCTAAAGGTGACTTTGAATTAGAGTTGATCATGAACCGCGGTACGCGTGTATGGCCTGATGGTCATGCGGAAACCTTGTGTGTGGATCAATGGCGTTTACGCTTTAAATTTACGGGTAAGCCTTCATATCATGCGATTGCAGATTTGATGAAACGTTGTGATGAAAATGGATTGGAAGTGGTGCAAACGGAAAATCTATATAACTTTGATGGTGAGCGGGTTTATAGTGTTTAAAGTCGTCATCGCGCGGCTTGATCGCGGGATCCAGAAACAGCGCCGACTAAAAATTCTTTCCTAGATCCCGCGGTCAAGCCGCGGGATGACGGTGTGCAGTCAGCCATCAGACTCAAATCTTAAAATTAGCCAGTTCATCCTGATTCTCAATACAACAATCCAAATCTCTCAACAACCCATCGCTCAATGCATAAATCCAACCATGGATATACAAAGGCTGATCACGCTCCCATGCTCGCTGCACAATTGTCGTGTTAGCCACATTTTTCACTTGATGTTTAACGTTCAATTCACCTAAGCGTGTTTCAACAGCATCCGGCTTTAACTGATCGAGTTCTTCCGCATGCGTGTCATAGACATCACGAATGTGTTGTAGCCAATTTTCAGCTAAGCCTAAATCTGGTTTATCAATAGCAGCTTTAATACCACCACAACCGTAGTGACCACAAATAATAATGTGTTCAACTTTAAGTACATCGATAGCATATTGAAGCACGGTCAAAACATTAAAGTCAGTATGGATCACTTGATTGGCAACATTCCGATGCACAAATACTTCACCTGGGGCGAGGCCTAATACCTCATTGGCAGGGATGCGGCTATCCGAGCAGCCAATCCATAAATATTTTGGTTTCTGAACATTTTCTAATCGTTTAAAAAATTCAGGATCTTGTTCAACCTGAGCATTCGCCCAAGCAGCATTTTTGTCTAAAAGCGGTTTTAAAGTTTTCATATGCTATAGTATAGGGATGCAACAGCATTTATTCAAATCCCTGCCGATATTATTACTCACCATGCTATTGAGTGCCTGTGTAGCCATGAATGCACCGCAGTATGATACGCAGTTTGACAAAGAATTAACTCAAATCCAGCGCCAAGTGGATACTCTGTTTGCCGAGATTAAAGTCCACTTGGGTAAGCCAGCCGCTAATTATCAGCATTATATTCTCGAATATCGCCAGATTGATGTGAGCCTACAATTATTGCTGACACGTGCTGATGCTACGGCTCATAATCAACATACTATTCATCAAGTTAAATTGTTGCAGTCAAGTATGGATAAACTCCAACAACGCCATAAACTCGGCTTTAAAAATGCGAAAGAATTAGCAAGCTTACACACCCTAATCAATAGTCAAATCCAATCGATTCTGACATTGGAATTAGCCAAGCCAAGATAAGTAGGGTGGATAAAAATTCGTGCGTTAGCTCGAATATATCCACCAGCGGTGCTGGCTTATAGCGCAACATTAATTCTAAAGAGTAAAATCATGAAACAAAATCTATCTGTCAAAACCTTAGTCCAAGATATGACATCTGCTTTTCTAGGCGAAGTAAAAGAAGGCGTGCCTGCCGCAAAAAAACATGTGCAAATTGAGCTGCAAAAAATCGCCAGCTGTATCGCAAACATCGAAGCGCTAGCCGCCAAAGGCAAAATCACAAAACAACAAGCCAAGCTTGACTTGCAAATAGCAGAAGATGCCGCACAGTCCACATTAATAGCGGCAACAGGTATATCAGAAATTACTGTGGCCAAAGGCTTAAAAGCAGCAATGGGTGTAGTAACGGGTTTGGTTAACACCGCACTCGGTTGGCGATTGATTTAAATAATTAAAACTGCAGGCAATATGACTTCACGTCTTTGCCAATACTTGCGAATAAGTATATTACCTCTCGATGTTTAGAAAGATAAAGAAAATAGATGGACGATGGGAAGGGTGCGCCTAAAATATTGTTATCTACCGCTTCTATCTCGAGAGGCAAAGCTGTTCTGTAAATGGTACAAACGTATGTGGTAAATACATTATTACAACTCACGGCAATTAAGTAGGTACCCTTCACATTCCGCTTCCCTGGCAGCTGAGGAATTTCTATTGTCGATATTGCACAGACCTTGGCTTCGTTCATGTCATCAAACAAGTCAGGCAGAAGCTTGACTTGTTTGATGATATTTTCTTCATCCAAATCATAAATAGTGAGTTCCGCTTGAGATGTGACGGTGAATAAAAGGTTATTAGATGCGATGCAATGCGCTTTATAAATACCCCGGGTAGCTAATTCCACAAAGTTATTGTTCTGGAGTGTTGCAATTGCTACGGATAAATCAATGTGAGATAAATAAATAAACTTTTTACTCAATATCAGTAGCTTGACTTTGCTTTTCTCCTCTTGGTAGATAAGCTCCATCCGTAAGCTGGGAAAACCATAATATTGAGGTGTACAAAATGTACTGATATTGTCCCACAACTGAGGCTGTAAGTCAGTGTAAGATGTTATGGGAGGGCTCGGGTTGATACCTGGTAGTGCGACAGGAACGTCATCAAGTTTTAGCTGAGCAGGCCTACCTAGAACCGTTGGCCTTGTTAATGCCGCTATAAAATGTCTATTATATATGGCGGCATTCTTGGGAACAATTATGATGCTGGCAATTATTGGGTGCACCAAGGGAGTTGGACTAAGCGCTAGCGGATCATAGTTAGGTAACTTTATTAGTGCTCTCTTTAGTTCATCGTTATTGTTTATTGAAGCAAATAACGTGGGTACTGGAAATGTAGGTATTCCTGGTAGGAGACAAGGGAATTTTTGATCAACCTTGACACACAAATTATTATTAACATTCGAAATATCAAATGTACAAATGAGCCAATCATCATCATCATTGGTTGCAGGATTATTATTTTGTGCATAATGAATAGTTACAGTGGGGGCAGTTCTGTATGCCGAACGATTCAAGAAATTATCGTTAACCATAATGATGTGATGGGTAGAGCATACTGATTATCAGCATCTAGAGTGGGCTCATGTGCGAGTGTAACACTAGTTGAACTTGTACTTATAATCCTCATATTGAGCAAAGAATATACTATATTGCGGTGAAATGCAACAAGCGCTGAAACCGCCAATAGAGAATCAAACCGGAGGCAGCAATGCCCAGGACTAAGCCGTACCACAAGCCACGGCCACCCATTCCGAATACAAATGCCATTAATCCACCACTAATTAGCCCCACCAACCAGTAGCTGCCTAAGCCTAGAAACATTGGTACTAAAGTATCTTTCATGCCTCGCAAACTACTTGTAGCAACAACTTGTAATACATCAAAAAATTGAAACACAATGGCAATTAAGAAAAATTGCTGCGTAAAAATTAATACAGCGGATTGATGTGGTACGTGAATATTGAGGAATACATCGGTTAATGTGTGCGGTATGCTGAAAAATAGGAGAGCAAAAATGCTGGCAATAACAAGCCCTATAATTAAACCTAGTTTGAAGACAAGATTAATATGTTGCGGCCGTTTTGCACCAATATGATAGGCAATGCGGATGCCACAGGCTTGCGCTAGGCCAAACACAAACATATAGCCGAGTGACGTCCACTGAATAACGATTTCATGAGCCGCGAGCACGGTGACACCTAAATATCCCATCATTATTGCGGTGACGGTGAACAATCCCATTTCAAAAATCCCCGCTACGCCAATGGGCCAACCTAATTTAAAAGTTTCATAAATCTCGCCCCAATTAGGTTTTTGTAATCGAGTGAAAATCGCGCCCCGCAATGGTTTTTTACAGTATACGTAAATCAGCATTGCGCTAAACATTAACCATTCAAGAATTGAAGTGGATAAACCAATCCCCATTAAGTGCAATGCGGGTAGCCCGAATTTACCATACATCAATATATAATTAAGGGCTGCATCCAGCGGCAGGGAGAGCAGGGTGATGATCATAATGATGCGAGGGTAATGCATGGAACTGCTGTAATCCCGCAGCAATAAAAAACCTAAGGTAGCGGGCATGCCGGGCAAGATGCCATTAATAAACGGTCGAGATTGTTCGACGACGGCTTGAGGCTGATGGATAAGATGGAAAAAATCGGGTAAAAAAAACATCGCTAACATTAAAGCTGGCGCTGTGATGGCCAGCAAATAAATGCCATCTTGAAAAAAAGAAGAAATATCTTCGTTTTTTTTTGCACCAACAGCTCCGGCAATATGCAGCGCAACAGCATTGCTTAGGCCGATGCAAAACATGAGTAATAAGATAAAGACTAGCCATGACAACGTGCCTGCAGCAAGTTGCGCCGTGCCTAACTCCCCCATCATGATGGTGTCCACAATATCTAAGCCCATAAAAGCAACGGATGACGCCATTAAGGGGACCGCCAGTTTTAAGAGGGGCTTGAATTCAGACATGACTAGGCCTGCAGCACGTTAATACAGTTGAGGATTTTTTTACGGCCAAAAATAATGTGAAATTTAGTGCCGCCGAGTTGACGCCATAGTACTGTCGCGCGAATGCCAGCTAATAATAAGCTGCGAATTTTGGCCAGCAAATCTTCTTGGTGTAGATATTGTTGGTTGCCGGTAACCATAATACGAAAGGCAAAGCTGCCAAGCGTTTCAACATAACTATCGGCTAAGTTCGCGACCACACTGGTATGTGTTGTGTCATCAAAATATTCAGCTTGCCTTTGCGCTTTATCAATGCGGTTGCCGATATCGGTTAACATGCCGGCTTTTTTGTTGAGCTTACGTTCCAGCACTAATAAGCCTAGAAAATAGCGCATGACTTCTTGTGAAGACTTGGCTTCTTTATCACTGCTGAGAATTTTTTGTAGTTCCGCGAAGCCGACGTGCAAATTTTCAATATCACCAAATACGCCAAGGGTTGAATCGGATTCTTGACGAAAAATAGATTCAATGCTGGCTTTGTAAGCCTGTTGGTTGCAATCACCATGCGAGGCAATTTCATGCACTAGTGTGGCTGCTTGAGCAATGCCAGCTAAAGCTAATGTGCGTTCTTCATCGGAATGTTTCATGATGCGATTATTCCACCACCTAGGCACACTTCATTGTGATAAAACACAATGGATTGGCCGGGTGTGACAGCACGTTGAGGTTTTTCAAACGTGACGGTTAATTGTTTATCGTTTAACTGTTCGATTGTACAGCTTTCATCGGTTTGGCGATAGCGTATTTTAGCCGTGCATGAGAAGGGTAATTGAGGGGATATATCGCTAATCCAATGGGCTTGCTCACAAACCAAGGTTTGTTTGAATAATCGCGGATCATTCTTGCCTTGTGTGACCAGCAATACGTTACGGTTTAAATCTTTATCCACCACATACCACGCCTCACCCGAACCGGCTTTCATACCACCAATATTCAAGCCTTGGCGCTGGCCATTGGTGTAATACATGAGGCCATCGTGCAAACCAATAACATCACCATCAACTGACTCTATGTTACCCGGTTGCGCAGGCAAGTATTCCTGTAAAAAGGTTTTAAATTTACGTTCGCCTATAAAACAAATGCCAGTGCTGTCTTTTTTGTCGTGCGTAATAAATCCATGCTCAAGCGCCATTTCACGCACGCGAGGTTTTTCTAAATCACCAATAGGGAAAAGGGCGGGTGCAAGTTGTGCTTGGCCTAGTTGATAGAGGAAGTAACTTTGATCTTTATTGTTATCGATGCCACGCAACAATTCGACTTTGTCGTCAACCTCTCGACTGCGAACATAATGCCCGGTTGCTATTTTGTCAGCACCAAGTTCCATTCGAGCATAATCTAAAAACGCCTTAAACTTAATTTCTTTGTTACACATCACATCCGGATTCGGTGTGCGTCCCGCTTTATATTCAGCCAGGAAATATTCAAACACATTATCCCAATAATCTTTGGCGAAGTTGACAGTATGCAAAGGGATACCAATCTTGCGACAAACCGCTTCAGCATCAGCCGCATCTTCAGCTGCTGGGCAGAAATCATCGGTGTCATCTTCTTCCCAATTCTTCATGAACAAGCCTTCGACTTGATAGCCTTGCTCATGCAATAGCAATGCCGCAACCGAAGAATCGACCCCGCCTGACATGCCGACAATGATTTTCGCTTTTTTATTCATCGCGCGATTATAGCATTAGGAAAAACAAGAGCATTAAGAAACGCCAATGCATATATGCATTAATTAAATAGTTGACAGCATTGTGTTGCGCGGATATAATATGCATCATTTTTAAATGCGATTAGTTTGATCCATGATTATAGGTGTTGAAATGTTTGCTCAGGTTTTACAAAATGATTGGCATGTGCTTGCTTTATCGGCTAAAGTAAACGAACCTTATAGCCATTCAGAGCATCAGGGAGGGGGAGTATGCACAGAGCTGAACCACCGACTATTCCTCCATTATCGAAAGAGAGAGAGCTGAAACTTGCAAAGCAGTTTTCCCATTACCGCCAAAATTTTCGTGTAGCGTTAAAAGTTGGTAAGCAAATATTCTCACAAAACCTTCGTGAAGCGCTTTGGTGGTTTGAGCAAATGTTGCGAGCATTCCCACACCATATTAAGAATCGCGAATTTGTATGGGAAGTGGCAGATATTTATCGACTACATGAGCAGTATGATAAAGCTAGTGAGTACATTGTTAATATTGTAGCAACATCAGCGCGCGAAAAATTTATTAAAGCTTCAATATGTTCTAATAATCCGGCGACAGCTGAAGCTGCTTTAGAGCTTTGCTATCAATTGAAAATGGAAGGTGAGTATGCTTCCAAATATCAGCTCTTAGTGGCGTTTGTTGAGGCAACAAGTTATTATGAGCTTAGTGATTATATTCGTGCGCGTGGGCTTATTGATAATGCTCTAAGGTTAATTGTTGATGCATCGAATAGTTTGCGATTAGATTTTTTATATCTGCGTGCATGGACATATTTAAAGCAAGGTAATATGCCTAGTGCGCGTATTGATTGCGTAGAAATTAAAAGACAGTCCCCTGGTGGCCATTATTCCAGTGATTTTCGTCAGCATTTAAATACCACACTTTTGCCACATGATTTAAAACAGCTACTCACCACCTAATATAATGATCTAATATTCAGAATAATTACTATGCATTCATTACACAACCGAACATACGAGTATAATACAATACTAATGGATATCTTATCTGTTACTGTCTATGAGTCAATCGATCGTACAATTTATGATATAGAAACACCGCCACCACCGCTGATAAATATTACACCCTGTATCAAATTGGTTGAATATAATAACGATATTTATGCGCAAATAGATACAGAACGATTAGTCGCAGACCCTAGTTTTGAATTGATCAATGGCAATTTAGTTAATGTTCAACAGTTATTCGGCTATTACGCGAGTTCAGCAAAAGCTGGTACGCCTATTGAGGTATCTCGGTACATAGTAGAAGAGAGTAATGGGATTTCATCCCATATTAAATATCACGGAGCATGTGAATCATTTATTGTCCCAATTGAATTGCCTAATAATATTTTTGCGATGATTTATTTTAATCCAACTAACGTTGGTATATCCGGTAGCAGTCATTATCATTACTTGCCACCCGTTGGTCGCAGTCCATTAAAAAGACGGAATCAAACATTAGAAAATAAAGCATATGAAAAACTTAATGTTGTAGTACAGCTATATTCAGGTGAGTCATTAAGACTTGGTTCACAAGAATATGATGTTTATAGCGAAAGCGATGCTAGTCTTTCAGGACCATTATTAATTTACTTAATGGAGCAAATATGCTTGGGTAATGATTTTTCTAAAGAGAACGTTATTAAAACACTTCCTGGAATAGTAACACTAAATGAGCTGCATGATTATGTGCGTGAACATTCATTATTTAAGCTTGCTAATTATCTGCAAGAAATTGATATGACGAAGATAAGACCATTTTGTAACCTTGAATATTTATTTCAACTAATGGCCTATTCATTGCCCATTGTTACAACACAAGAAAGTGCAGATTCAAGCTCAGCTATCTCCACTGCAAGCAGCATGACTGAACGTCGAAGCGATTTGGACGGGTTGGCTAATCTTATGTATGGCAGACTGATGACAGCTTTTTATGATGCATTGAACGCAAGCACAAGTAACATTACAGCACTTACCGAAATTAAGAGATGGTCATATAGCGGGGGGGTTGCAGGGAATAGTATGGCTGTTGTTGGTAACGGATTAAAATTATATTTTAGTCCCACCGAAGAAACAGATGAAGCGATAGTTAAATCTGAACGTGAAGTTGCAATCTTAGCACTGTTAGCGAATATTAGCGGAGTACTGGCTAATGGACTTGGTTTAATTAACAAAAATAGTCCTGCAATTAAAGTATTTATAGTGATTCAATTGGCTATTCAGCTTTTGGTGAATGTATGTCGTGTTCGCTCACTAAATACATATGGAGCATTAACCTCTGATTCAGCGTCAAGGAATAGTTACATATATAGCGGTTTTGCTTTGATACTGACTATTATTGCAACATTTGTCACTTCACCAACATTTAACGTTTATGTAACAGCATTGAACCTTGCTCCATTTATTCTTGAGTTTGTGGATGCCGTATATGAAACAAAAAATAAGCGAGAAGCAAAAAATAGACAACGTATTGCACATATCGCTCCGCATTAGTAATAAGGTCAGTTAAGATAATGTGTTGCAATTCTTGTATGGGCTAATATATGTTAATATTAGGCACCAGATTTACCTAGGTAGCATATGCGCTTTTTATTGTCAGTTTTACTATTTTTACCCATGCTTAGTTGGGCATTGGTGTTTCCTATTCCTAAATCGTCACCCGCCATCGTCGGTCATTGGCAAATTATCCATGTGCAGCCGGGTGACAATTTGAGCCAATTAGCGCGCGCCTACCACGTTAGCATTAACGAAATCATGCAGGCCAATAGTGACATTCCTTCTGCGCATATGATCAAGATTGGGCAGAAATTATTAATCCCAACGTGTTATGAATTGCCGAACTTGCCACGCAAAGGAATCGTGGTGAATATCGACGATCAAACCTTATATTATTATCCTAAAAATAAAGATGAAGTTTATGTGTTTCCTGTTACTGTGGGGACACCAGAAAACCCAACGCCTGTTGGTATTTTTAAAGTGATTAAAAAATCGATGAATCCACCTTGGTTTCCGCCTAAGAGTGTGAGAGCAACATTTGCGAAGCGAGGTATTGAACTGCCTGCAAAAGTGCCACCGGGGAAAACTAACCCCCTAGGTAAATATGTGCTTTATTTAAACACCCCGCAATATTGGATTCATACCACACCGAGTGTCGAAGCGCTGGGTGGTGAGCAAAGTTATGGCTGTGTACGCATGTATGAGGATGACGTTAGAGTGTTGTATGATAACGTTAACGTGAATACTCGCGTACACATCATTGAGCAACCCATAAATCATTTGGCACTTGCCAAATATTGCATGCCACAAAGTGTAAACTAGTCTACACTTTGTCCATAATCTATTAGGAGAATCCCATGTCTTACCAACACATCGCCGTACCGTCTGAAGGTGAAAAAATCAGTTTAAATAAAGATGGTTCCTTAAACGTACCGAACCATCCCGTTATCCCTTTTATTGAAGGTGATGGCATTGGTGTGGATATTAGTCCGGTGATGATGAAAGTCGTCAATGCTGCGGTTAAGAAAGCTTATGGTCAAGAACGAAAAATCAGTTGGATGGAAGTGTTCGCCGGTGAAAAAGCGACAAACGTTTATGACAAAGACACTTGGCTACCAGAAGAAACTTTGGATGCGATGCGTGAATACCATGTCGGTATTAAAGGGCCTCTGACAACACCCGTCGGTGGTGGTATCCGCTCATTGAATGTTGCCTTACGTCAAATTTTAGATTTATATGTTTGCTTACGTCCTGTGCGTTATTTTCAAGGCACGCCTAGCCCATTGAAAAATCCTGAGTTGACTGACATGGTTATCTTCCGTGAAAACTCTGAAGATATTTATGCCGGTATTGAATGGTTAGCGGATAGTGCTGAGGCTAAGAAAGTCATCAAATTTATGAAAGATGAAATGGGTGTGACGAAAATTCGTTTCCCTGATAACTGTGGTATTGGTGTGAAGCCAGTGTCTAAGCAAGGCACACAACGTTTAGTTGAACGTGCGATTCAATATGCCATTGATAATAACCGTCCATCCGTCACTTTGGTGCATAAAGGTAACATCATGAAGTTTACTGAAGGTGCGTTTAAGGAATGGGGTTATGAATTAGCGAAAGAAAAATTTGGCGCAACAGAAATTGACGGTGGTCCTTGGTGTTCTTTCAAGAACCCGAATACCGGTGAAGAAATTGTTGTGAAAGATGTGATTGCGGATGCTTTCTTACAACAAATCTTATTACGCCCGGCAGAATACGATGTAATCGCGACACTTAATTTGAATGGTGACTATGTGTCTGACGCATTGGCGGCTCAAGTGGGTGGTATCGGTATTGCACCAGGCGCTAATCTAGGTGATGACGTTGCTATTTTTGAAGCAACGCACGGTACTGCACCTAAATATGCGGGGCAAGATAAAGTGAATCCCGGTTCGTTAATCTTATCGGCTGAAATGATGTTGATTCATTTAGGTTGGACGGAAGCCGCTGAATATATTGTGCAAGCAATGGAGCGTACTATTAGCGCTAAAACAGTGACCTATGATTTCGAACGCTTGATGGATGGCGCAAAATTATTAAGTTGTTCTGAGTTTGGTGATGCACTTATTGCCAATATGGTTTAATTTGAACTCTAAAGTAGGGTGGGTAAACGTTCAAGCGTAGCTTGGACATATCCACCATCTAGAAAAGCCCCGGTGGATATGTCCGCACTGTGTGCGAACTTTTATCCACCCTACGTATAAAAGTATGAATGATTTACCCCCTATACCTTATCCTTGGCAGCAAACACTATGGAAGCGTTTGTTGTCGCTTTATGAAAAACAACAATTGCCCCACGCGTTGCTGTTTACCGGTGTAAAGGGATTTGGTCAGTTGGAATTGGCTCGCACATTCGCTCGTCATATCTTAGATCGTAAAAATTTATTCGATGCGGGTACACACCCTGACTATATCGAATTGCGACCTGAAGAAGGTAAGTCGACGATTAAAATCGATCAAGTAAGGCACTTAAGCGACCAATTTAAACAAACCTCGAGCCATTATCGTGTGGCTATTATCGAGCCGGCTGAAGGCATGAATAATGCCGCCAGTAATGCCTTGTTAAAAACGCTTGAAGAACCAACGCCAAATAGCTTACTGATCTTAATTGCTTATGAATCCAGCCGTTTACTCGCAACCACAAAAAGTCGCTGCCAAGCGATACGATTTGGCTTGGAGAATAAGCCGGATACGCTTAGTTGGTTAGCAGAGCATTTGCCTGATGATATTTCGACACCCTGGTTGTTGGATATGGCCGATAATGCACCATTGTTGGCGATAACATTAGCCGATGAAGATAACCGTAAGCTGCGTAAGGCGTTATTACGTGATTTTGTGCAGTTATGCCAACACAAGTTAGATCCCGTTACTATGGCAACAAATTGGGCGAAGCAAGATACAGATCGTGTTTTGCGCTGTTTGAGCCAATGGTTACACGATATGATGCGCATTGAGCAAGGTATTTTTATTGAGAATGCTGACGAACGTTATATTGATTTGTTCAAGAAATTACAGCAACAGTTTGCGAACAAAGATGTTTTTGCTATAGTGAAGCTAATTAATCAAACGCGATCTGAATTACAGCAATTTGCTGGGTTAAACAAACAATATCAATTGCAAGCCTTGTTTGTGCAGTTGATCGAAAAGGATGTCTGTCATGGCTGAGTCAAAAACAACAGCTTTAAAAGTTCATCTAAAGAATAGAGATGCACTTTATAAATCGTATATGTCATTTCTGCAAAATGGTGGCGTGTTTATTCCTAGTAATAAAAAATTCCATTTGAATGATAAAGTCTTACTTGAGTTACGTCTATTAGACGAGCTTGATGTGTTCGAAATTAATTGCTCAATCGCCTGGATTACCCCGACTTCAGCACAAGGCCGGTTTAAAGTAGGCATTGGTGTGATGTTTGATGCTGAAGAGGGCAAGAGTGCGCGTAATAAAATTGAAACCTTATTGGCCGGTTCCATTGAGTCTGATAAAGAAACGAACACAATGTAACCCCGTTATTAGGGGGCAGGGAATACAATGATAGATTCGCATTGCCATTTAAATTTATTGGATGTTACTGAACGACCCGGAGGCTTGGATGATGTCATTGAACAAGCTAAGCTTGCTGATGTCTCTCACATGCTCTGTATTGCTGTTGATTTAAAATCATTTCCTGATGTGTTGGCCTGTGCAGAGCGTTATGACAATGTTTGGGCGACAGTTGGACAACATCCGAATGATGCGGAAGAAGAGGGCTTAGCCTCTGTTGAGCAGTTAATTCAATTAGCCCATCACCCTAAAGTTATCGGTATCGGTGAGACTGGTTTGGATTATTTTCGAACACCCGAATCAGGTTACGCGCGCCAGCATGAATCGTTTCGTAACCATATTCAAGTCTCCAACAAAATTGAAAAAGCCTTAATTGTGCACACCCGTGATGCACGTGAAGATACTATCAACATTCTTCGTGAAGAAAATGCAAAAGCAGGTGTATTGCATTGTTTTACTGAGAGTTTAGCTATGGCTGAGCAAGCGATGGAGCTAGGTTTTTATATTTCATTCTCTGGCATTGTGACTTTTAAAAATGCGAAAGAACTGCAAGAAGTTGCTAAGCAAATTCCACTCGAGCGCATATTGATTGAAACCGATTCGCCTTATTTGGCGCCCGTGCCCAACCGGGGCAAGCCGAATGAGCCGGCTTATGTAACACATGTCGCTGAATTCTTAGCGAAGTTGCGGGATGAGCCAATCGAAAAAATTACAGAGCAAACCACAGAAAACTTTTATACTTTATTCAAGCATGCTAGTTGAGCATGAGCGGTATTGGCTGATCGTCATTCCGTGGCTTGACCACGGAATCTAGAGAATGATGACGGATTCAACGTTAGTCTGGATCCCGTGGTCAAGCCACGGGATGACGGTGGGCCATAGACAGTGTTGTCTTCATTGTTTAATCGCGCAGTATTGGAGATAAGTATGAGTGATTTACAGGACATTCCCGGGGTTGGGCCGAGTATAGAGCAAGATTTTGTTGATTTAGGTTATTTTTCAGTCGCTGAATTGCAAGGTGCTAATCCTGAGCAGCTTTATCAAGACCTATGTGATTTGCGTGGTGAGCATATCGACCGCTGCGTACTTTACGTTTTTCGTTGCGCAGTTTATTATGCTAATGTATCTGAACCAGAAGCTGAATTATTGAAATGGTGGAATTGGAAGGAGAAAGAAAATGTCTGATGATGCAAAACTAAAGGAAGCAAAGGAACATGTTGGCAAACTGAAACACTTTTACCAACATTTGATTTCATACGCTGTTGTTAATGTCGTGCTGATTATTATTAATTTAGTCACCAGCCCAACGCAACTATGGTTTTATTGGGTCACAATCTTTTGGGGCATTGGTATTGCGGTTCAAGCGTTCAAAACCTTTGGCCCCGGTGCTAAACTGAATAAAAATTGGGAAGATAAAAAAGTTAAAGAGTATATGGATAAAAACTGATGCAGCGTTTTGATTCGCTAAAAGATTTTTATCCTTTTTACTTGTCGCAACATCAGCATCCGATCAATAGGATGCTGCATTTTGTTGCTACCTCGTTAGTCATTTTTGTTGCCCTTTATACTCTTTTCAGTCAAGCATGGTGGTACTTATTACTTATGCCATTATTCGGTTATAGTTTTGCCTGGATAGGGCATTTCTTTTTTGAGCGCAATAAACCCGCTACTTTTCAATACCCGTTATACAGCTTAGCTTCTGATTTCATCATGTTTAAAGATATACTCTTTGGTAAAATAAAACTCAACACTTAACTAAAGTTGAATTACTTTCAGCCTTTGTCTCTTTACTTTTACGTCTTAATTTTGCTAGCATCCACGCAGCTCATTCAGGAAGGAGACCCGTTATGAAGCGTTGTTTACTTGTTTTAAGTATGCTTATTTTTTCAGCAGCCGCATTTGCCACCTCAAAGGATACAGTTTTACCTGCGGGCACCACAGGCCATTGGTTTGAAGGTGTGCATGCCGCTAAGCAATTTTATAATACTGATGCAACCAGCAACGTCAACATGGTGCCAGGCTATGCGCCCGATCAATACAACACGAGCAAAGCCGATGGTGGCTGGGGTGGCGGTTTATTTGTCGGTTATGCCTTGCAGCGCAAATCAAATTGGTTTCCATGGTTAGGTCTCTCAGTCGATTATCAGTATATTTCACCCACAAAGTTCAGTGGCGATATGCTCGTTAATTCACTACCTCAGGCTAAGAATTTTAATATCAGTTACAACGTTCAGACCAGCGACATTCTCGCTATCTTTAAAGTCGACATCTATGACTGGCATGGTTTACGTCCTTTTGTTCTTGAAGGGGCTGGTGTGGCCATCAACAGCGCAAGCAGTTATCAGGAATCACCGACCGCTGGGAATTCAGCAAGAACTAGCCCTGGTTTTGGTAGCAATAGCACCACCACGTTTGCTTATGAATTAGGCTTAGGTTTGGATTATGTCGTCAGTACGCATTGGGCGCTTAGTGCAACTTACGCTTACTTGAATAATGGGGTTGCTAAAACAAGTGCAGGGACTGCCTACAATGGCGCAGGAATAGCCCATTCTGTCGAGGGTTTGTCTCGCACCATGCAAGGCCAGCAAGTCGAATTAGGTGCGCGTTACCAATTTTAATCAGGGAGAGATGAGATGTTAAAGAAATATTTTGCTATTGTATTGTTGTTGGTGCTCGCGTCTTGCTCGTATGCGACGCCCATCGTGTCGTGTTCACGTTCTTCAGCGGAAGGAACCTCTATTCCCAGCGCGACATCGCTGAATCAAACGTATAGCCAAACATTTACTTGTACGTTAAATGTCACACAAGCTGCGCCGCAGATTGTGTATATTAATGGCGCACCTTCGACGGTCACCTTTCCAGCGGGGAATTCTTGTGTTGTTTACAATTCAACATCTGAAGCAACTAAAAGCTGCACCATCACAGGACAATTTACCCCCATTGTTGAAAGCACCCAAACATTTAATTTTTCATATAATACTGGCGGCAGTGAATATCCTTTTGCAGCCTTTTCAACGACCGTCGGGAATGCTGTTCCTTTCACTTGCGAGCGCTCAACGACAGTGGGCTCAACCATACCCGCCGAAACCTCAGTAGGCACGTCCTATGCCCAAACTTACACTTGCACACTGACTCATGCTATTGCCGGTGTCTTAACCTTAAGTGGTACTTACCCAAGTAGTTACACCTGGACGACAAATAGTTGTAGTTTATCCGGTGTGGGAGATGCTTGTACGCTAGCGGCAACATTCACGCCAATCAGTGATAATGTCGGGTCACAGGAGTTTGCTATTAATGGTTCTATTGATGACAAAGCATATGATGACATTTTAAGCTATAGCACCACCGTTTCTGAGAGCACGGCAACAGCTCCGACCATTGTTTTTGCAGGCGCACTCTATGAGCACCCGGAAGAGCCAGGAGGGGAGGTTATTCCCGGCGCGTTATATTCTAACACTTATGAAGACGGTAGTTGGGATGGCTGGGAAGCGCTAACAGCGCCAGGTATATTCCCAGATAGCTACTCTCTACAGTCTATTGCGACGGCTAAGGTTGGTGATAATTATGATGTGTTTGTGGCAATGACAGATGAGGGTTCAACCAATGCCCGTGTATTTCGACGTGAATACAATACATCTACTCAAACCTGGGGGGATTGGACATCTATGTTAGATGACCCAGGGTTTGGTCCAAGTTTAGATGTAGCGAAGTTGGTTGCCATTAGACACACTAATGGTGATGTTGAATTATTCGCTTCAGTACGGGGCGGCGGTTTAAAAGAAAAAATTTATACCGCCTCGAGCGGGTGGAGTGACGATTGGGAAGAGGTTGCTGGACTGGATAACTCTCATTTTGTTTCATTTTTGCAGCCCGTCTCCTTAGCTGATGGTGAGATACAATTACTTATTGGTGGTCAGGTATCTCCGGCTGGAAACTTTGCTGAGTTATTAACAAGAAGTAATAGCGCCTGGTCAGAGTCCTCGTATGCTAGTGGTTTGGACGGGGATGCACCTATATTGCGTGGTGACAGTGCTAGTTATACCGTTGGTGATACAACCTACGTTATGGCCCTATCAGAGGATGATCTGTCTGACCCAATGGCGTATCGTCTTAATGTAACGAGTGTTAATACAGATACGGGCGTATGGAGTGGTTCTTGGAACCAGAGTGGCGGTCAAACTGGTGTATTGCCGCTAGGCTTTACTGAACGTGGTGCCAATGCGGTTTACGCTGTCACAACGCCGGCCGATACCGTTAAGTTGTTTTTAGGTGCTGATATTGCCGATGATCCTTATAACAACTCAGTATATTCAATTGATTATACTGACCCTATGTTGCTCTGGGCGCCTGATACCACAACTGATTCAGGCAGCTTGCCACAGCAATCATCAATAGTGTTGCAGTCTGTCACACAAACAGATAGCACCGTTGATTTATTTACGGCACTTGATGCCAATCATGAAAATAATGGTGGCATTTATATGAAAACATACAGCAGTAGTTGGGGTAATTGGCAACTTAGTTCTGTTACGCCAACATCGATGGGTGAAAAAAACTGGTCATCAATGGCGGCTATTAGCCCCGCGCTCGATGATAATTAAGCTTTAATGTTTTGCCATAGCAGGGATGCTGTGGCATATGTTATGGAAGATTTTATGCTCAACGTTAGTGTTATGTTTGTCACCTGCGTACAGCAGAGCAGGAAAAATTAATAAGGTGAGTACGGCTGATAATAAGGTTTTTCTTAATACTGCAAATTCCATCTTGCCTTCCTTGTCTTTAGTTTCAGAACAATCTGTTTTTTAAACTGAGACAGTATTATAGCAGTATTTTACAAAAGGTCAATAAATAAGCAGTCTTTGTTGTTGCTATCGTTAACCTGTTGAAATTTATTGTTTTTTCCAAGCAGCTACAGCACCGTCACCAAACAATTGTTGAGCTTCTTTAATTGAAGCGTTTGATTGTAAGGCTTTGACTAACTCTTTCAATTTCGGATTGTTTTTATTCTTTGTTTGTACCGCCAGCACATTAGCATAGGGTGAATCTGTGCTTTCAGCCAAAATTGCATCTTTCAATTTTAAGCCCGCTGATGTTGCATAAGTATTAGTAATAGCAGCCATCTCGACATCGCTTAGTGAGCGGGGTAATTGTGCCGCATCGAGTTCAATCAATTGTAAGTGTTTGGGGTTGCTGATGATGTCGTGTGGCGTCGCATTAACACCAACACCTTTACGTAATGTGATCAATTTAGCTTTCTGTAATAACAGCAAGGCTCTTGCTTCATTGCTGGGGTCATTAGGAATGCCAATTTTAGCATTATCAGGCAGCTGCTGAAGTGATGTGATTTTTTTCGAATATAAACCCATGGGGTAAATAAATCCTTTACCTATAGCTGCAATCTTGTAATCACGAGCTTTTATTTGTGCATCCAAATAGGGGATATGCTGAAAATAATTCGCATCGATATCGCCATCGTTTAGTGCCGTGTTGGGCATGGTGTAATCCGAAAATTCCACGAGCTTCACATTCAAGCCATAGCGTTGTTTTGCAACCTTAGCGACAGTTTGCATGAGCTGTGTTTCAGGGCCAGCAATACAACCTAGGGTGATGTCATTCTGCGTATGGCTTTCGACATCTTCAACAATATTGGGTGTGATGAAAATCACGCATAAGCCTAGCACGCCAAACAACGTCCACCATTTATTCCATTTGCTTTTGTGACTCGTGATGTTTTTGTTACATAGCTTTGCAAAGTAATCACCGATCATTTGAATAATTTGCACTAATACAATTAACACGGCAACCGTCGCTAACATAACGCCCACATCGAAACGTTGGTAACCATAACGAATACCTAAGTCACCAAGGCCACCACCGCCAACGGCACCTGCCATGGCTGAGAAGCTGACGATGGCGACAATGGTGACTGTTAGACCATTAATAATGCTGGGCAGTGCTTCGGGGAATAAAATTTTCCACATGATTTGACGTGGTTTTGCACCCATGCTTAAGCCGGCTTCAGTTAGACCATAAGGTACTTCGACTAACGCATTTTCCACAATGCGTGCGATAAATGGAATTGCCCCTAGGGTTAATGGCACGATGGCAGCGGCTGTACCAATCGTGGTGCCGATGATAAAACGTGTCAGCGGGATAATGGCAACTAACAATATAATAAAGGGGATAGATCGCACTGCATTGACGACGATGCCTAGTGTGCGATTAATCCATAAGTTTTCAATGATACCTTGCTTGCGTGTTGTGAAGAGCAATAAACCTAATGGGATACCGATAACGGCCGAGATTAAACTTGCAATAAAAACCATATAGAGCGTTTGCCACAGGGCAGGGAGTAGCAAATTAACGATTGTCATGACGAACGACCTCCACACGGATATCTTGTTGTTTTAAATAATCAATGCTGGATTTGACGTTGTCGGGTTCGCCCTGAGCCTCAAGCACCATGACACCAAACGTTTGCTCTTGCACGATTTCAATATTAGCTTGCAAAATATTACAGTGAACATTGTACTTACTGACCAATTGAGAAATGATGGGTTCCGACGCTGCTTCACCAATAAATTCTATACGTAAAACAGGTGGCTGTTGTTTGTTTTCATCTGCATGTAATGTGGTTTCAACTTCAGGTGCTAAATCTAAATGCAGTGCCGTACGAATAAAGCTTTTAGCAAGTTCGGATTTTGGTTGACTGAATACATCAAACACCGAACCCTCTTCAATTAGTTTACCTGCTTCGAGAATCACAACTTGATCACAGATCTGTTTTACGACATCAATTTCGTGGGTGATAATGAGTATGGTTAAGTTTAATTTTTTGTTAATATCTTTTAGTAATGTTAAAATAGATTGAGTAGTTTCAGGATCTAAAGCTGATGTAGCTTCATCACAAAGTAATACTTTTGGGTCGTTTGCTAGCGCTCGTGCAATAGCCACGCGTTGCTTTTGCCCCCCGCTGAGTTGGCTGGGGTAAGTATTACGTTTATCACTCAAACCGACTAGCTCAAGTAAAGCGCTTACCTTGTTTTCAATTTGTTCTTTCTTTTCGTGTATGAGTTCAAGTGGTAGCGCGATGTTTTCATATACAGTGCGTGATGATAACAAATTGAAATGTTGAAAAATCATGCCCATATGGCGGCGCGCTTCGCGTAAATCATTTTTAGCAAGCGAAAGCATATCAACGCCATCGACATGGAGGCTACCTTCACTTGGTTGCTCTAATAAGTTGACGCAACGAATGAGGGTGCTTTTACCTGCGCCACTTTTTCCGATGACACCACAGATATTCCCTTTGGCCACCGTTAAGTTAATATTATCTAAGGCATGTGTGCCATTAGGGTAAGTTTTCTTTAGCTGTTTTAGTTTGATCATCTTTCTATTTCTCTGGGTTATGGCAGAGCAAAAAACAAAAAAACCGCCAGCGAGGGCGGTTTTTCATATCCTTCCGCTTTAGCTGCATTTATAAAGCGCCCGCAATCTGTGCTCAAATCGGCGCTGTCTGTTCAATTTAATCAAGCTTGTGCAATTTGTCAACTACTTATTAGGTAATCGCACCACTAAAATATCGCAATCGGCTTTATGAAGAATGGAATCAGCCGTTGAGCCAAGCAATAAAGCTAACCCGTGGCGACTATGGCTACCTACAACAATTAAGTCCGAGCCGAGTTCTTTTGCTTTATCAGAAACTATAACAGCCGGTGGGCCAATTTCTATATAAGTATTGTCTTCAGTGACATTGAGTTCTTTGGCTAAAGCATTAAGTTGTGATTGGTGTTCATCACTGATTTGTTCTTCAACATTAGCAATTGCAGGATAGGCTGAAGCTGTACCATAAGTGTTAATGTGTTCCACGGCATGGATTAAGCAAACTTGCGCATTATTATCTTGCGCTAATTTCTTGGCTTTTGCGATGGTCAATTTGTCTTCAGCAGGGTTCAATTCTACCGCTACAAGTATTTTTTTATAGTCATTCATGAAGATTTCCTTATGTTTAACAGAGCTAATTTAAGTATAGCCCATGTTTTTAGTCTGTAAATACTTGAAATGAGGCTATTTTATCCCAATTTACGTTGTAATTGATGCATATAGCCGTCAATTTGGGTATAATTGCCCGCCGAAATTAGCGAAAGTGGCGGAATTGGTAGACGCACTGGATTTAGGTTCCAGCGGGGCAACCTGTGAGAGTTCGAGTCTCTCCTTTCGCACCATCATTTACACGAGAAAGGTCAAGTTCATGCAAGTATCAGTAGAAAAATTAGAAGGTTTAGAGCGCAGTTTAACTATCGAAGTACCGGTAGAGCAAATTGAAGATGAATGTGCGAAGCGTCTCAAAAATCTTAGCTCACGCGTAAAAATTGACGGTTTCCGTCCAGGTAAAGTACCTGCACATGTCATCAAACAGCGTTATGGTGATTCTGTTCATCAAGAGGTGATCGGCGAGATCATGCAACAAAATTTTTATAAAGCCGTTGTCGAAAAAGAGCTAAAACCTGCTGGTCCACCAACCTTAGATTTAGTCTCATCAGATCAAGGTAAACCCTTAACTTTTAAAGCAAAATTCGAGGTTTACCCGGATGTTGAATTGAAGCCATTTGATAAGTTAAAGATTGAAAAAACGACATCAGAGCTAACCGATGCTGATCTGGATAAAACCCTCGACGCTATTCGTAATCAGCATGCGGAATGGGTCGCTGTTGACCGTGCAGCGAAAGATGCCGATCAAGTGAAAATTGATTTCAAAGGTGTGCTAGATGGCGAACCACTTCCTGGTGGTGATGCTGAAGACTTTGACTTAATTATTGGTTCAAACAGCATGATCCCAGGTTTTGAAGACGGTATGTTAAAACACAAGGCCGGTGATACATTCAAGATTAAACCTAAATTTCCTGACGATTATCATGCCAAAGAATTAGCGGGTAAAACCGTTGAATTTACAATTACATTGAAAGCCGTTAATGAACCTAAATTACCTGAATTAGATGAAGCTTTCGCTAAGAAATTAGGCGTTGAAGGTGGCATTGAAAAATTGCGTGAAGAAATCAAACAAAATATGCAGCGTGAACTCGACAATGCAATTAAAACGCAAAGCAAACTTAGCGTGATGGATGCCTTATTCGAAGCGAATAAAATTGACGTGCCAACCGCATTGATTGACGGTGAAATCAAACAGATGCAAGAGCAAATGGCGAAGCAATATGGCGGTCAGGTTGATATTAATATGTTGATGGATAAAAGTAGCGGTGAAATGGAAGAGCAAGCTAAACGCCGAGTGAGTTTAGGCTTATTATTAGCTGAGATTGTCAAAAAAGATGACATGAAACCGGATACTGATAAAGTCAAAGCAGAAATTGAAAAAATGGCTGCGGCTTATGAAAAACCTGAAGAAGTTGTGAGCTGGTATTACGGCGATAAGCAACGTTTAGGTCAAGTAGAAGCCATGGTGTTAGAAGAGCAAGTCATCGATAAAATTTTAGCCGATGCTAAAGTGAAAGAAATCAGCAAAAAATTTGATGACATCATTAATCGTAAAGCTCAATAATATTAACGGAGAGAGATAATATGGAAATTCATGATAGTTTAGTGCCAATGGTCGTCGAACAAACCTCACGTGGTGAGCGTTCATACGATATTTACTCTCGTATGTTGAAAGACAGGGTTATCTTTTTAGTCGGTGAAGTAGAAGATCACATGGCGAACCTTGTGGTTGCACAATTGTTGTTTTTGGAATCTGAAAATCCAGACAAAGACATCAGTATTTATGTGAATTCACCGGGTGGTGTTGTTAGCGCTGGCTTAGCTATCTATGACACGATGAAATTCATCAAGCCTGATGTCAGTACTGTTTGTATTGGCCAAGCAGCCAGTATGGGCGCTATTATTTTATCAGCGGGAACGAAAGGTAAGCGTCACTGTTTACCTAATTCACGCGTCATGATTCACCAACCTTTAGGTGGTTTTCAAGGTCAAGCATCTGATTTTGATATCCATGCGAAAGAAATTTTGAAAACACGTGAAAAATTAAACCAAATTTTAGCAGATGCTAGTGGTAAAAAGTTAAGTGTTGTGGCAAAAGATACGGATCGCGATAATTTTTTAAGTGCACAAGAAGCCTTAGATTATGGCTTGATTGATTCTGTATTGGAAGATCGTGAGGCTGCCAAATAAATAAAGCTAGAGGCAATTATGAGCGAAGATAAAAATACATCCCCATTATTCTGCTCCTTCTGTGGCAAAAGCCAGCATGATGTGCGTAAACTCATCGCTGGTAATAGCGTGTATGTCTGCAATGAATGCGTTGATTTATGTAACGATATTATCCGCGAAGAGTTACAAGGTGTCGAAAAAGTTGAAAAGGTGGCTGACGATAAGTTGCCAACACCTGCTGTTATTAACAAAACACTAGATCAATATGTAATCGATCAAAACTACGCTAAACGTATTTTGTCTGTCGCCGTTTATAATCACTATAAGCGTTTAAGTGCCCGCGATACGGGTAAAGATGATGTTGAATTGCAAAAAAGTAATATTCTCCTAATTGGCCCAACGGGTAGTGGTAAAACATTATTAGCTGAAACTTTGGCGCGTATTTTAAATGTGCCATTTGCGATTGCTGATGCAACAACATTGACCGAAGCGGGTTATGTCGGTGAAGATGTTGAAAACATCATTCAAAAATTATTACAAAGCTGTGAATACGATGTAAAGAAAGCTGAAACTGGCATTATTTACATTGATGAAATCGATAAGATTTCTCGTAAATCAGACAATCCATCGGTGACGCGAGACGTTTCAGGTGAGGGCGTGCAGCAAGCGCTATTAAAGCTCGTTGAAGGTACCGTGGCCTCTATCCCACCTCAGGGTGGGCGTAAACATCCGCAACAAGAATTCTTGCAAGTTGATACCTCTAATATCTTGTTTATTTGTGGTGGTGCATTTGCAGGGCTAGATAAAGTGATTCGTGAACGTTCGGAAAAATCATCGATTGGTTTCCAAGGCAATGTTGTCAGTAAGGATGATACTAAGGTGGTAGGTGAGTTACTACGCGATGTTGAATCGGGTGATTTGGTTAAATACGGCTTAATTCCCGAGTTTATTGGCCGTTTGCCAGTAACTGCAACATTAGAAGAACTTGATGTGCCAGCATTAATTCGCGTGTTAAGTGAGCCTAAAAATTCTATTACTAAGCAATATAAAAAATTATTCAACATGGAACATGTCGAACTTGAGTTTCGAGAAGAGGCCTTAGTTGAAATTGCAGAACGTGCTATCGAACGTAAAGCTGGGGCTCGTGGTTTACGCACGATCATGGAACATGCGTTGTTAGATACTATGTATGAATTGCCTGATATGCAAAACGTGTCGAAAATCATTATTGATGCTGCAACTATTCGAGGTGATGGACAGCCTGTGCTGGTCTATGAAACTGCTGAACAGCCGCAGCGAAAGGAAGCAAGCTAGCCGGAGAAATTGGCATGGCGCAAAAATTTTCAGAATTTGATGTTACCCAAGAAATACCCGTGTTACCACTACGCGATGTCGTTGTGTTTCCTTATATGGTACTACCCTTATTTGTCGGTCGACAAAAATCAATTAAGTCTCTAAATCAATCCATGGCGAGTGATCAAAAAGTATTGTTGGTTGCACAAAAAGATCCAACAGCTGAGCAGCCGAGTATTGATGATTTATATACTACGGGTACGATAGCTAGTATTTTACAGTTATTAAAGTTACCGGATGGCACTAACAAAGTATTAGTGGAAGGTTGGCAGCGTTGTAAAGTCGAAAAGTTTCAAGTTAAAGACGAAGCGTTGTACGCGAATGTTAAGCTAATACCCAATGAGCCCTTTGATGAAGCTGAAACAGAAGGTTTAGTTCGTACTTTGTTGTCGCAGTTTGATCAATACGTGAAGCTTAACCCTAAAATCCCCGCAGAAGTTATTGCCTCTGTTGCTGGTATTGATGATATTGGCAGAGTGATTGACACCGTCGCTGCACATATTCAGTTACCTATCGAGAAGAAGCAAGCTATATTAGAAGCAAACAATTTGCCTAAGCGATTACAGCGCATGATTGAATTGCTTGAAGCTGAACTTGATCTCATGCAAGTTGAAAAACGTGTGCGTACGCGTGTGAAAGATCAAATGGAAGGCAATCATCGTGAGTATTATCTCAATGAGCAGATGAAAGCGATTCAGAAAGAACTCGGTGATTTAGGTGACGAAGATAAAACCAGTGATCTAGGCAAAATCGAAATACGTATCAAAGAAGCTGGCATGAGTAAAGATGCCGAAGAAAAAGCGATTACTGAATTGAGCAAGATGCGCATGATGTCGCCGATGTCGGCAGAAGCGACTGTGTCACGAAATTATTTAGATTGGTTGATCGATTTACCCTGGAAAAAGCGATCTAAAGTGAAGCATGACTTACAGCAGGCTGAACTAGTGTTAGATGCTGATCACTATGGATTAGATAAAGTTAAAGAGCGTATTTTAGAATATTTAGCCGTGACAAAACGCGTACGGAAATTAAAAGGGCCTATCCTTTGCTTAGTTGGGCCGCCCGGTGTTGGTAAAACGTCGTTGGGCAAATCGATTGCGAAAGCAACTGGTCGCAAGTTCGCTCGTTTTTCATTGGGTGGTGTCCGTGATGAAGCTGAAATTCGTGGCCATCGACGCACCTATATTGGTTCGATGCCCGGTAAAATTTTACAGAAATTATCTAAAGTGAAAACGCGAAATCCACTATTTTTGCTGGATGAAATTGATAAAATGGCAATGGATTCACGCGGCGATCCGGCGTCGGCTTTGCTAGAAGTCTTGGACCCTGAACAGAACCATAGTTTCAATGACCATTATTTAGAAGTTGATTATGATTTGTCGGACGTTATGTTCGTTGCGACGGCTAACACATTAAACATTCCAGAAGCATTGCTTGATCGTATGGAGGTTATCCGTTTACCGGGATATACCGAAGACGAGAAACTGCATATTGCGACAGAACACTTGCTCACGAAACAAATGGAAGCGAACGGACTAAAGAAAAGTGAACTGCAAATTTCCGAGTCAGCGATACGCGATATTATTCGTTACTATACCCGTGAAGCTGGTGTGCGTAATTTAGAACGTGAAATATCCAAGATCTGTCGTAAAGTGATTAAAGAATTAGTGAGTAAAAGTAACAAACGTGAGAAACATACTGTCAGCGCACGTAACTTAGAAAAATATTTAGGCGTGAAACGCTTCCGCTTCGGTACTGCTGAAGAAGAGAATCGCGTAGGCCAAGTGACGGGTTTAGCCTGGACGCAAGTCGGAGGGGAACTGCTAACGATCGAAGTCGCGACAGTACCTGGTAAAGGTGATGTTCAACGTACCGGTAATTTAGCCACCGTTATGAAGGAGTCCATTGATGCTGCGGTTACAGTGATACGTACACGTGCAGAACAGTTGGGACTCGATGTGAACTTTAATAAAAACATGGACATTCATTTCCATGTACCTGAAGGCGCAATTAAAAAGGATGGACCTAGCGCGGGTATTGCTATGTGTACCGCTCTGGCATCCAGCATTACAAACATACCCGTCTGTTCAGATGTTGCCATGACAGGGGAAATCACCCTCCGTGGGGAAATCTTGCCCATTGGGGGGCTGAAAGAAAAGCTATTAGCTGCTCATCGAGGCGGTATAAAGCGTGTTATTATCCCAGAAGAGAACAAAAGGGATTTACAAGAGATTCCAGATAATATAAAACGTAACTTGGATATTCGGCCTGTGCGCTGGATTGATGAAGTGTTAGCATTGGCGCTACAAGAAATGCCTGTGCCAAAACTGCACGATGAGGCAGAGTCTACACTCCCTAAACAATCTGGTACCGTGGTAGATGTAAAAGAAACTGATAATTCGAGTGATATTGCTTGATTTTATTGGTCAATGTTGGTATAAATCCGCCTTCTCTGTGAAGGCATTAACGAAAGGGGACAGTGAGTTGAATAAAGCAGAATTAGTTGAACATGTTGCTGGGTCAGTTGACTTATCAAAAGCTGATGCAACAAGAGCAGTAGATGCCGTTATTGAAGGTATCACTACTACATTAAAAAACCGTGACCAAGTTTCATTAGTTGGTTTTGGTACGTTTTTAACAAAAGAGCGCGCAGCTCGCGAAGGTCGCAACCCACAAACGGGCGAAACCATTCAAATCGCTGCTGCAACTGTGCCAGCTTTTAAACCTGGTAAAGGCTTGAAAGATATCGTTAACGCTAAGTCTTAAATAACAGTTTAAGACTTAACCGGAAAGGAGGGCCTTGCTCTCCTTTTCAAACACTCAATGTTAATGAGTGTAAAGAGTTTTCCCAGGCAGTTTCTACTGCCATGGGGAATTCTTAAGGGGGAGAAGCGTAGCTCTTCCCCTTGAGTTTCCAACTTGAATAACTTCAAGTTGGAAATATTTCGGGTGCTTAGCTCAGCTGGGAGAGCATCGCCCTTACAAGGCGAGGGTCGTAGGTTCGATCCCTACAGTACCCACCAATACGAAAACTAGGTAGTTAATCTACCTAGTTTTTTTATAACAATTCGGAGCGGTAGTTCAGTTGGTTAGAATGCTTGCCTGTCACGCAGGAGGTCGCGGGTTCGAGTCCCGTCCGCTCCGCCAACTACAAAAAACCACCTACCAGGTGGTTTTTTTATACCTACAAGCACGCTGGACTCGAATCCGCGAACGAGAGGTCGTGGGGCGAAGCGGAAATAGAAATTGCAAAGCAATTTCCCGCTGAGCGCCTGGCCAAGGAAGGCCAGGCCGGCAGACAGCCTCATGGATGGGCAGAATTCCACGTTAACCATATTACCTCATCGAAGATAACAGTACCCAAGTCCTGTCCGCCTACAAACAGTCGACAATCTAAAGCGCCCAACTTACAGTATCCAAGCACATCCCATTCAGTTAAAATACCCCCTAATTATCGACAGGATCCCCTATGAATTTCATCGACTTAAAAACCCAATACCAACGCATCAAACCTCAGGTTCAACAACGCATCAATGATGTCTTCGAACACGGTCAATTTATCATGGGCCCTGAAATTGCCGAGCTTGAAGCCGGCCTAGCCGACATGACTCAGGCAAAACATTGCATCTCAGTCAGCAATGGTACTGACGCATTAGTGATAGCCATGATGGCGCTAGGCATTAAGCCCGGTGATGAAATTATCACGCCAGCATTTACTTATTTCGCCACTGTCGAAACCATTATGTTATTAGGTGCTAAACCCGTTGTCGTCGATATCGATCCTAATACTTATAATATCAATCCTGACTTAATTGAAGCGAAAATTACAGATAAAACCAAAGCCATTATTCCTGTTAGTCTCTATGGACAATGTGCCGATTTCACACGTATCAATGCCATTGCTGAAAAACACGGGTTACCCGTGATTGAGGATGCGGCACAAAGCTTTGGGGCGACGCATCACGGTAAAGCATCTTGTAATCTATCAACGATTGCGACAACAAGCTTTTTCCCTGCGAAACCGTTGGGTGCATACGGCGATGCTGGTGCTTGTTTTACGAATGATGATGCTTTGGCCGCACTCATGAACAGCATTCGCTTACACGGCGAAGAAGGGCGTTATAATCATGCACGTTTAGGTTTGAACGGTCGAATGGATACCATGCAAGCCGCGATGATGTTACCTAAGCTAGATATCTATGCTGACGAAATGGAAAGACGTCAACAAGTCGCGACTTGTTACCGTGAGCATTTACTCGAGAGCATCACAACCCCCTTTATTGAAAGCTACAACTTGAGTGCTTATGCACAATTTACCATTCAAGTGGATAATCGTGAGGCCTTGCGTGAGTGCTTATCGGCAGAAGGGATTCCAACTGCCATTCATTACCCTAAACCTGTAACCGAACAGCCGGCTTTTCAAGCAGTAATGGGGAATGTGCATGGCGATATCCCGATATCTGAAGCGGTAGCTAAGCGTGTGATGAGTTTGCCATTTCATCCTTATCTCGAAGCTGATGATGTGAAAAAAATTGCTGATATTATCAATCAGTTCGTCAGCTAAAATCATTTTGCTATCGTAAGGTTTTATCGTTATCATAGCGCTATAAATAGTCTATTTTGGAGATTCTTAATGCTACAGTCGATGCGTGCCGGTATTCATGGTTGGATTGCATGGATAATTATTATTGCTTTGGTTGCCTCGATGTTACTTTGGGGCGTGAGTTCCTATTTAAATCAAGGCGCTAATGCACAGTTAGGTGCAGCAGATGTGAATGGTCAATTAATATCACTCCAAGATGTTACAAATTTATACAATCGTATTCGCATGCAAGAGCCGAATATGACGACAGCGAAAGAGCAGCAAACTAAAAAAGCCATTCTTGAAAATTTAGTGATGAAACAAGTGATGGTGACTGCCGCTAAAACGAATGGTTTTTCAATTAGCAAAACACAGCTAGAAGGCATCATTGCGCAAGATCCCATTTTCCAAGTTGACGGCCAATTTTCTCAAGAGCGTTTTCAAGCCGTTTTAAGCCGTATGATGATGTCACCTGATCAATTCATGGAAAGTATCCGAGCGAGTATTTTAATGGGCCAATTGCAGTCTGGTGTCGGTTTAACGACATTTAGCTTGCCGGAGAACGTGGTGTCTGCGTTGCAATTACAGCAACAGCAGCGCGATTTTCGTTACAGCATTATTCCAGCCAATATTTTTTCTAATAAAATCAATGTGTCAGCGCAAGATGTTCAAGAATATTATCAGAAGAATATCGAACAGTATCAATTGCCTGAAAAAGTTAAAATTCAATACGTCGATCTATCGCTCGATAATTTGATGTCTAAAATTAAGCCGACCGCCGCTGAGTTAAAGCAATTTTATCAAGACAATGTGAGTAATTATTCTATACCTGCAAGTTGGCAAGTAGCTCAGATCACACTACATAAAGATCCTAAATCACCAAAAGCGGTTGAAGCTAAATTACAAAAAGTTGAGCAAGCCTTAAAGTCAGGCAAATCGTTTGCCAGTGTTGCCAAAGAATATTCAGAAGATCCTTTCACAGCGAAAACAGGCGGTGACATGGGATGGTTAACATCGGCCAGTTTATCGCAAGCGGCTTTTGCTTCAGCTTTACCTAGCATGAAAATTGGCGAGATTTCAAAACCTATAGCCACCCCAACCGGTTATGACATTGTTAAGCTTGAAAATAAGAAAGCACAAAAAGTTAAACCTTATAGTGCTGTTGCTAGCACCGTGAAACGTGCCTACGTTCAACAACACGCAGAAAAGCAATTTACTGATTTAAATGATCAATTAGCCAATGTCACGTTCGAGAATCCTGATTCACTCGCACCAGCAGCAAAACAGCTGGGGTTAAAAGTACAGTCGACGGCTTGGTTCACCAAGTCAGGCTTGGCATCTGGTGTAAGTAAAAATATAGCCGTGCAAAATGCAGCTTTTAGTGACGATGTACTGTCAGGCAACAATAGTGATGTTGTTAATTTAAATAATAAAGATTCACTGGTATTACGTGTGCTTGCTCATCAAGCAGCGAAGCCGCAAGCATTAGCTAGTGTCAGTGCGAGTATCAAACAAAAGCTGGTGAAACAAATGGCTGCACAGAAAGCGCAATCGTTAGGTGAAAAAGCACAACAAGCCTTAACCTCTGATGCATCTTATGCGAAAGTGGCTCAACAGTATGGCCTTGTTTGGAAAAATGCTAGCAAGATTAAACGTCATAATCAATCTATTAATTCAACTGTACTGGCCGAGGCCTTTGCTTTACCACGCCCACAAAAAACAGCAGTGAGTGTTGGTGGCGTCGCTTTAGCTAATGGTGACTATGCTGTCGTGATGCTTAATAAGATTGTGAATGGCTCAAGTAAAGTGAGTCAGCAAAAGCAAACACTTTATAAGCAACAATTACAACAGACTTACGCTGAGCTACAAGTTGGTGAAGTCGCGAAGTATTATCGCCGCCAAGCGAAGATTAAGTATTTTAAGCATAATGAACGCTAGGTTTACGTGCAAGTTATAAGCTTCATTTAAGGTCACTAATAAAATATCACTCTTCTCCCTGCGAGGAGAGAAGATGCCTAAAAGACAGATGAGGGCTAATATTAATAAACGAGCGTACGTCGTCACATGTTATTCTGAACAAACTTAGCTAAATAGCTCTACATAGAAATAAGCTAGCTAAACAACCGCATATCAATACATCACTTCTGATAAACTGTAAGCTTCTGCCCTGGATGTAACAGTGACTTGTTAGTTAAACCATTCCAAGCCATAAGTTGTGAATGTTTTACGTCAAGCTTCTTTGATATAGTCCACAAGTTTTCACCTGGTTTTACTTTATATAACGTGCTTGTCACGGCTGTTTTTGAGCTATGTCCAGAGCCTAATTTGTGAATCATTGGTGGGATAACAAGACGTTGGCCAATGCGAATTGTCGAGCTTGTTAAGCGGTTTGCGGCTTGCAACTGTTTAACGGTTAGACCATAACGTTTAGCGATGAGTTGCAAGGAATCACCAGGTTCCACAGAGTAGTACATGAGATAAGGGCGAATAGTTGACGAGTAATGAATAACATCTCGCGTACCCATTGTCGTCCAGATAATAAGTTTTTTACCAGCATGAATTTCTTCTGGCCTACGCATGTGATTCCAGAACATGAGGTCACGAATAGACACATTATAGGCTTTTGCAATGGTCCACAAATTATCATTTTTTTGCACAGTATAGAGCACACGTCGTGGTCCTGGTAACACAGGGCCATTATGAATGTAATGTTTAACTGAGTTGATAACAGCGGTAGAAAGTGCTTCTGCATTAGCGGGAATCAATAGACCTTGGCCAACATGGATGACATTACTGCTCATGTCATTAATTTTTTTAACTAATGCGGAGTTAGTATCATGATGTTTAGCAATACTACCAATGTCATCACCAGGTTGAACGACATAGCGTCGCCACGTGACTTTTGGAGCGGTCGGTAATTTTTTTAATTGCTCTTTAAACAGCATCGTTTTATCAGAGGGTATGACAATGCGATGTGGCCCGTCAGGATCGCTCGCCCAGCGGTTGAAGCCAGGATTCAACTGATAAAACTCTTTTAAACTTATGCCCGCCATTTGAGCGGCAAGCGCCAAATTCATTTGTGAATGTACGGTGACAATTGTGAAATACGGCGCATTAGGTGTTGGCGGCCAATCAATGGGATATTTGTCAGGGTTACCGACGATGGTTGCTAAAGCTAAAAATTTCGGCACATAAACTTGTGTTTGTGCCGGAAGTTTTAAGTGCCAAAAATCAGTAGGCAAGCCGAGCTTTTCATTGTGTTTAATTGCGTTATCAACAGTGCCTTCACCTGAATTATAAGCCGCAATGGTTAACAGCCAGTCACCATTAAAGAATTGATTGAGATACGCCATATAATCCAGCGCCGCTTTCGTTGAGGCAAACACATCACGACGACCGTCATACCACCAATCTTGTCGAACACTAAACCCAGATGCCGTGCCTGGCATAAATTGCCACAAGCCTGCAGCACCAACACCTGAATAATTAAAGGGGTTATAAGCGCTTTCAATAATAGGTAGCAGGACTAACTCGCTAGGTAAATGGCGTTGTTTGACTTGTTGCTCAATGTAATAAATATAAGGTGCGCCGCGCTTGGCCACCAAAGCTAAATAGGCCTTGTGTGCCATATACCATTTAATTTGCTTTTGAACAGCGGGTTTGGTGCTGTAAGTATCGAGTTTGAAATTATGTCGTAGATTAGGCCAAACATTCGTTTGCGTTTTACCTTGTGCGTCTTGGTAATAATCGCCAGGTGCAGCACAGCCTGCCAGGCTAACGGCTAAGCAAAATAGGATAACAACGTGTTTAATTCTCTCTCTAAAAATCACCGAGCAATAGTACGGGGGAGGGGTGGTAGGGTCAAGCAGTATTTGGCGTCTATGATGTCGCGAAACCTGTTAGAAATTATCTTTACACTGACGAATAATTGTAAAGACATCCAGCGCGGTATCCAGTGACTGGTCAGTTTGTTGCTGTGCATATTGCATAAGCTCAGGCACTTCGCTGCGTAAAAAAGGATTGGTCAATTTTTCTATTCCGATATGACTCGGCAGACTGGGTTGATTGCTATCCCGTAATTGTTGTACGCCAATAATACGAGCCTGAATATCAGAATTGTTAGGCTCAACCGTCTGGGCAAACGCTAAGTTACTTAGCGTGTATTCATGTCCACAATATATCTTTGTAGTATCAGGTAGTTGAGACAGTTTGTTAAGAGCGTTTAGCATTTGCTCATGTGTGCCTTCAAAAACTCGGCCGCAACCGGCAGCAAATAACGTGTCACCACAAAAGACCATTTCAGCATTGGCATAAGCGATATGGTCTAAGGTATGGGCTGGAATTTCTAATACATCGAAGTGTAGGTCTAATTCTGGCAAATCAACACGGCTTGATTCTGAAACAGCTGTATCAATCATAGCAAGTGTAGGATTATTGGGGCCATAGACATGACAACCGTATATTTGTTTGAGCTTGGCAACCCCAGCCGTGTGATCGGCATGATGATGCGTAATTAAAATATTGTTTAATTCTAGACCATTGGTGTCGAGATAATCCACAACAGGCTGAGCCTCACCGGGATCAACCACGGTGGCATGCTGACCTTTGCGTAAGAGCCATATATAATTATCACTTAATGCAGGAATGGGTATAATGTCTGTCATACTCTCGATTATACCTCACGAGGCAATGCAATGGAATTACGTCAGAATAGTTACGATGCTTTTATCCGTTGGTTAGATACACCAACCGGTGCAGAATTTATGCAACGTGAAGCCACGGTATTACAAACCGTGTTGCAACAATTGCATGGCAGCCAGTTGTTATTAATCGGCGACGATAAATTTAGCAATGTGAATGACTTTGGTTATTTTTCACAATTTCATACGGCAAATTTCTCATCGTTAAATAAAAAATTACCTTATGATGACGGCAGTTTTGATTGCATCGTGATTCCACATTGTTTGGCATTCGTGATGCAAGCCGATCTTATCATTCAAGAACTAGCCAGAATCCTGCATGGCGAAGGTCATATTGTCGTCACGAGCTTTAATCCTTTTGGTTATATCGCCGCCGCCATGCATTGGCGCAAAAAAGCTTATCGTGACTTAGTCGGTATGAAACCTTTATCGTTAAGTAAATTTAAACACCATGTCAAACGAGCGGAATTAAGCGTGCAAGAAGTAAAGTACTTTAGTTATTCATGCTGGGTTGATAAACTAGCAAAACTAGGCCCGTATTTATGGCCAAGTTGTGCTGATGCCTATGCAGCGTTATTAACCAAGCGAGTTTATGCCGCAAAGCCTATTCACGTATCATGGCAAAAAAATAAAGCCAACGTCGTACCTAAAACGGGGATGGCATCTGAAGGAACACACGATTGAAATCAATTGAAATATTTACTGATGGCGCATGTCGAGGCAACCCCGGCCCTGGTGGTTGGGGCGCTCTTTTACGTTATTCCGGCATTGAAAAAGAATTATTTGGTGGCGAAACTGAAACAACAAATAACCGCATGGAACTCATGGCCGCTATCGAAGGATTAGCCGCACTTAAAGGAGAGTGTGTGGTTAACCTAACGACCGATTCAACCTACGTGATGAAAGGCATCACCGAATGGTTACCGCAATGGAAAAAACGTAACTGGAAAACAGCCGCTAAAAAGCCCGTAAAAAATGCCGATTTATGGCAGCGCTTAGAAGCTGAAACAGTCAAGCATCAAGTGCAATGGCATTGGGTGAAAGGCCACAGCGGCCACGCTGAAAATGATCGCGCGGACGAGCTCGCTAATCGCGGTATTGATAGTTTGGAGAATTAGATGTTACGTCAAATAGCACTTGATACCGAGACCACCGGGTTAAGCCCTCAACAAGGCCATCGCATTATTGAAATTGGTTGTGTCGAACTGATTAACCGACGCGTTACAGGTAAGACTTACCATGTTTACATCAATCCTGAACGTGACGTTGAAGCCGGTGCGATGCAAGTACATGGCATCACTGATGAATTTCTAAAAGACAAACCCTTGTTTGCTGACATCGCCGATGAATTTTTAGCATTCATTAAAGAATCCGAACTCATTATTCATAACGCACCCTTTGATACCGGATTCATTGATCACGAATTCGCAAAGCTACGCAGCAAAAAATTAAGCCGCGTATCCGAGTATTGCAAAATCACAGATACCCTCAAAATGGGTCGTGAAATGCACCCCGGCCAGCGAAACAGTTTAGACGCACTGTGCAAACGCTATGACATCGACAATTCTAAACGCGACTTACATGGCGCGTTAATCGATGCCGATTTATTGGCATCACTATTCCTACAAATGACATCAGGCCAAGACAGTTTATTCGCCGAAACTGATGCGACACAAACATCAAACCAACAAGCAACCAGCAATCAAACAACCAATAAAGAAATCAGTTACGATAAACTAGTGGTTGTGTCAGCCGATACCGACGAAACCACCGCCCATAATGCTTATTTAGAAAAAATGGAAACTTGTGTTTGGACGCAGGAATAGGAATTCTTTCTCTTCTCCCCGGCGGGGAGAAGATGCCCGAAGGGCAGATGAGGGGTGACCTAAACCAACGAGCGCAGCTCGCCACAAAAAACAAGACTATGGCAAGTAACACCTAGACAGCGGGTTATAGGTTAATATTTTGACAGAATAGAAACTTGTATTATGATTCAAGAATAAATGGCTAATGCCATTGCCAGCGACAGAGGGTTTTCAAGATGATATATCCAACAAATGCTAATGATTACAAGGCCGTGAGCCTAGATGAAGTTGTTGCGCAAGCACAACAAATGATTAAAAGCGAGAAGGGAAATCGTACAAAAAACTTGAATCAACTATTATTTAAAATGCGAAGAGCGGAAAGTGAACGTTACTGAATAAGTAGGCCATTATTCATTACCCTACATTCAATTATTCAATATCACTGCTAACAACCAGCTTGTCTCTTCTCCCCGGCGGGGAGAAGATGCCCGAAGGGCAGATGAGGGGTGACCTAAATCAACGAGCGCAGCTCGCCACAGATGGCTATTTCGATTCCTTAAACCGATCCACCAAAGCCAACGTAGAAGCATCACAATCACCCTTGACCATCCCACTCTGAATCGCCGCCAATATAGCAGGACTAAGCTGCTTACCCAACTCAACCCCCCATTGATCAAACGAATTAATCCCCCACAAAACCCCTTGCACAAATACCTTATGTTCATACAACGCAATCAACATACCTAACGCAAAAGGTGTGATTTCATCGAGCATAATTACCGTACTAGGTTTATTACCCGCAATCACTTTGTGCTTTGCTAGCCATTCAGCTTCCGTTTGATCAACCCCTGCATCCATCAATTCATCATAAGCTTGCTGCTCAGTCTTACCACACATTAGCGCTTGCGCTTGGGCAAAACAATTAGCCACTAAAATATCATGATGATGCTGCAAAGCATGATGAGGCTTTTTCGCAATAATAAAATCAATCGGCACTAATTCCGTACCTTGGTGCAACAATTGCAGACACGAATGTTGGCTATTAGAACCCACAGCCCCCCAAATAATTGGCGCTGTTTGGCCCGTGACTTTATCGCCATTCTGCTTAACCGACTTACCGTTACTCTCCATATCTAACTGCTGAATATAAGCCGGCAGCTGCGCTAAGGTTTCATCGTAAGGCATAATCGCATGTGTATCCGCACCACATTCATTAATATAGTAATGGCCGAGGAGGGCGAGAATAACTGGTAAATTCTTGTCAAACTCAGTTTGTTTAAAGTGTGCGTCCATTGCCGCTGCACCTTTTAAAAATTCGATAAAATTATCCATACCAATACTAATAGCAATAGGCAAGCCAATTGCGGACCACATAGAATAACGTCCGCCGACCCAATTCCATAACGGCAAAATATTCTTAGCTTCAATCCCATAAGCTTCTGCACGCTCAGGCTTTGCTGTGAGTGCTAGAAAATGTTTGCTCGTGGCATTGGCGTCTTTAGCAGATTTTAATAGCCATTGCTTACAACTATCCGCATTAGTTAACGTCTCTTGCGTCGTAAATGATTTTGACGCAATTAAAAACAACGTCGTTTCAGGATTAAGCTGGTTCAATAATTGTTCAGTACGATGACCATCAATGTTGGACAAGAAATGAACTTTAATATCACCCTGTAAATACATTAATGCCCGAGTCGCCACCACTGGCCCTAAATCCGACCCACCGATGCCGATATTCACGACATCCGTAATAGGTTTGTCTGAATAGCCTAACCATTCTTTAGCGCGAATCTTATCGCTAATCGCACGCATACGCTGCTGGACAGCTAGCACCTCTGGTTTGATATCACTCTGCGCACGTAAAGCGGTATGAAGAGCAGGGCGGTGCTCGGTAAAATTCAATTCTTTACCATCAAATAAATCATCAATGCGAGCACGCAAATCAACTTGCTTTGCGAGCGCAATTAAATCATTAAACTGAGCACCATCAAGATGACACTTAGAAAAATCACAATGCAACCCTTCAAGCGTCACACTAAATTCTTTTGCCCGATTCGGCTGCTGTTTAAATAATTCGACGAGTTTATGCTTTGGCATATCGTTGCACCAATTGTTTGAATGATTCATGAAGTTCAGGGTGTCTCACCCCATAGTCTAGTGTTGCCTCTAAGTAACCCAGCTTCGAGCCACAATCAAATCGCTTGCCTGTAAATGGCAAAGCAAAGGTATCATGTGTTTGCAACAGTTGGGCGATCGCATCCGTCAATTGAATCTCTTTACCCGCACCCGGTTGCGTTCGCTTAAGCAATTTAAAAATATCACTATGCAGAACATAACGTCCCACAACCCCTAGATTTGAAGGTGCATCCTTCGCTTGTGGTTTTTCAACAATCCCAGAAAGCTTGTGAGACTCTGCCGTTTTTACAATGCCATACTGCACCGTTTCTTCCGGCTTAACCGTTTGCACAGCAATATAATTCGCCGCATGTTGTTGATAAGCCTGCACCATCTGCTGCATACACGAGTGCTCACCACCATTGATCAAATCGTCAGCTAATATCACCGCGAAATGCTCATCCGTAATTAAATGCTGCGCACAAAGCACCGCATGCCCCAACCCCAACGCATGCTTTTGACGAATATAAACACACTGCACATCATCCGGAATAATATCGCGCACGGCTTTCAGCAACTCCGTTTTACCACGTTGCTCAAGCATGTACTCGAGCTCAAAGTTACTATCAAAGTGATCTTCAATCGCACGCTTACTGTAACTGGTGACGAAAATTAATTCTTTGATGCCAGCTGACAGGGCTTCTTCAACGGCATATTGGATAATCGGTTTATCGATAACGGGTAACATTTCTTTTGGGCTAGCCTTGGTGGCAGGTAAGAACCGTGTGCCGAGTCCGGCGACGGGGAAGATGGCTTTTGTGATGGTCATAAGTGTGTATCTCATAGCTTTAATTAACAATCGTGAGATTATAGCAGTAAATAAGCAAAGCAAAAAAAGTAGTTAATTGTCAGAATATCTTTGCAAAACAAACGGTTGCGAAAGCTGAGGAAATACAGTATTCTAGCAGCATAAAGATGCGTTTATTTTAACCAACGAGAGGGTGTCCTATGAGTATTAATGAACAGTCAGGTGATGTAAGCTTGGTAGATATGTTTGTTGTTATTCTTAGGGCTAAACGTTTATTTTTAGGTGTGTTTTGCTTCATTGTTTTGCTGGGTATCGTCTATGCTATTTTCCATAGGCCAACGTATGAATTTAGTAGAACCCTTTATTTGGCTTCATATATTTCAAATGGTAAAACTGAGTATGTCGATAATGCCACTGCTGTTGCTGGTAGAATAAAAAATATATCCATACCAAGCTTCGTTGCTCATTACAATGCTGCCCATACAAGCAACCGAGTAAGTGTTGATGAGTTAGATATAAAAATCTTGGCTAATAAATCAACAGCTGGGTTAGTTTATATTTCAACAAAAGGACACGATAATAAGCGTAGCATTTTTAACGCATTCAACAAATATATGCTAGCAGAAGTTAACCATACTGAAAAACCTTTGCTTCGCAATGTCAAAGAAAGCGCCGAGGCTAATTTGAAGAGTATGCAGCAAGAAATCTCACGGTTGGATACACTATTGAACGCAGCTAGTTCGATTTCAAGCTCAAACTCAAATGAAACTAGTGGTAACGAACAGTTACTGCGTGAATTATATGCTTCTTCACTTAACGCGGGCAATGGGCAAAACATGTTAATTGTCCTACAAGAGAAAGTCCAAAGCTATAAAAGCATTTTAAGTACGTTAACGCAGAGCCATTTTGTTGACGATATCATTAGCATTAAGAATAACATGATTAATGCTCAGTTTATTCTCATCTTGTCCATTATTCTTGGTTTGGTTTTGGCATTATTTTGCGTTTATTTACACTGTTTTTGGCAGCAAGTTCAACAACGAAAATCTCATTAATATGATGAAGGTTGATACTGATGTGATAACAAGCTGATGGTGATTTCAAGCAAACGCAAAGATATACGCAATTTACTTTCATTGATGTTAATTCAAGGTTCTAACGGTATTTTACCGATCTTTGTGTTTCCTTACGTCTTGATAAAAATTGGCGTTGATTTTTATTCGAGCATAGCTGTTTCGCAAGCTGTGGCATTAATTATCGTTACTATAGTTTTATATAGCTTTGATGTTAATGGTGTTTCTAAAGTTATTCAGCATCTGTCCAATAAAGATGACTTGTCTACAGTTTGCAGCAATATATTTTATGCAAGATCGACTATTTTATTAGCATGTATATTGGTAATACTCATTATCTCTCCATTCCTAAAATCGCAATTCTTTATCTTAACCTTATGCTGGATGATGGTGCCTCTTAGTTATATATTTCAATCGACTTATTTGTTTCTTGGATTGCAAAATACCTTACCGTTAGCTGTGTTTGTTTTAATCAGCAGAGCTGTCCTGGTTGGCTTGATCATTTGCTTTATTCATACTGCACATGATTTTTTCAAAGTGCCATTAATTGTTGGTGGTTGTTACTTAATCAGTAGTGTAGGTGCCTATTTCTATGCTATGGCTAAATTCAAGATACGTTTTAAAAAACCATCATTACGCGATATTTTAGATTATTTATATGACGGTAAAGAAATTTTCCTTGGCAGCGTATCGGTTATTTTATATCGAGATTGTAATATCATTATCTTAAGTTTGTTGACTCATAATGCTGTCGCAATTTCCGCTTATTCAATAGCCAACAAGCTAATTAATGCTTTGCAAGCAACTGCAAGACCACTAAACCAATTATTTTTCCCTAAAATATTAATCAAACTGCAGAAATTTACACGTCCCAATAAACAAGCATTTAAGTTGGTTGCTAAAATGACTTATCCTCAAATTATTATTTTAGCATTTTTCATTGTTAGTTTAGCTGTTGTATTTATTTTAGTTAGCGCTTTTTCTAATCTTCTTGTGCATATACCAAGCAAACAATTAATTGCTTTATCTTGTGTCATTATGTTTGTTGCTGTATTTATTGGCGTAGCTAATTTCATGTTTGGAACGGCTGGTTTAAACCAATTAGGCATGAAAAAATATTATGCGATTTCAATGTTGAAAACTGGCATAATCACTATAGTTTCAGGCTGCATATTAGTACTTTTATTTGGTGGAATTGGCGCAGCTATGAATTTTGTTGTGGGAGAGGCCCTGCTTTTCTTATTTGTCGTTAATAAGTATTTACGAAGTTAAAATTAGGGGTTGAAATGTTGTTAACAGGAGAAAATCATTGTTAGCTCTAAATAAAATGCTCGCCATCTTGTTTAGCTTGATGATTTTCGCAAATGCTTACATGGTAAAATCTATTGTGAAAACCTGGCTTTTTCCGGCCTGCATCTTTGCCTTGTTTTGGTTTGCGTTCACTTTTTTTCCTTTAATTTTTTTAGCCACAGTGCCTATAGACCCAGTAGCAATTCTATTCATTCTTCTGTGTACGATTATGTTTTCAATATCCTCCGTTTTTTTTAATTGGCAAGAGGCATTTAATGTTAATAAATCTAAATTATCATCATCGGAGGCTTGCTATAATACAAGGTTTTTAATGACAGTATTTATATCCTCGCAATTGATTGTGCTTGTAACCATTGCCATTAATGTTTCACTCCAAGGTTTTAGCTTGTATGACTTTGTTTTCAACTATTTTCATAGCGCTAATACCTATCTAGCTATGCGTTACAATGGTCAGATTATTGAAACTATCTATTTCAAATTAGGTACAGTATTAAATTATTTAGGTGTAATGATAGGTGGATTACTATTACCTAATTATAAAAAAATAAAATCTATAGCTGTGATTATAGTTATAGCGCTCCTTCCATCAATATTGTTTATGCTCGTTTATGCAGATAAAGGAACGTTGTTTCTAGTGTTGGTATTTTTTTATAGTGGTATTTTAATCAATAGAATTACGCGGAATGATTTTTCATTGACGAACAAAAAAACTAACAGTGTTTTTCTAGTCTGTATAATTATTCTTATTCCAGCACTCATTATTTCGTTTATGGCACGTGGTATATATATGCTACAAAGTGAGGCGTTATTACATAAATTGGTGTGGTATTTTAGTTCATATGCATTTGGCCACATCTACGCATTTGCAGATTGGTTTTCTCATTACTTGTTTAATCATTCGCTTTACGTTTACCACGATATTTCTGCCCCTATTGGATATTATACTTTTATGTCTGTATTTAAGTGGTTTGGAAAATCTGTCAGTTTACCCCCGGGTATTTATAGTGAATATTTCTCATACCATCAATTGTTTACTACCAATATATATACAATATTTCGTGGTTTGATAATGGATGTGGGGATCTTGGGCTCATTGATTTTTATGTGTATAATGGGGTTTGTTTTCCATTCTTCATTTTATCTAATGCTGCGAATGAAAAGACCGGTGATCTCAGTGGCAGTTTTTATTTTGATGATGGGTTTTTTTTACACATCCTTTATCATTAGTTTGATGATTTGGAACAGTATATATATGGCGTTTATTTTGCTCTGTATTTGTTTGTTTTTAAATAAGATTAGAACTCAATCATTATAAGTAAGGTTAGAGTATGAAAATAGCATTCGTTGTTACAAATTATAACAATACCCAATTCACAGAAGATGCAGTCGATTCTATTCATCGTTTCGACAAAGCAAAAAATAAGATCATCATAGTCGATAACAAGTCAACTACTAACGAAGTGGACTTATTAAAATCTGTTGATGCTAAACATCCTAATGTTGATGTGATTTATAATGAAACTAATGTTGGTTATTTTGGCGGCTTAAATTTGGGCATTAAATATCTACGTCAACATTATCCTGAGTGTGAATATGTTGTTATCGGCAACAATGATGTGTTATTTCCGGTAGACTTTCCCAATATGATTGAAAAGAAATTAGATCTTTTTACAAAATATCCTATTGTTTCGCCTGATATTGTGACGAGTGATGGTTTCCACCAAAACCCACATGTCATAAACAAGATTAGTAAAAAACGCGAGTTTATTTATGATTTATATCATCTAAACTATTACTTAGCGTGTGGTATTACTAAGTTAGCTAAATATACACATTCAATCACCGATAGAAAAGATGAAGAGCAGTATGAAATTGCTCAAGAAATCTACCAGGGATATGGGGCCTGTTATATTTTAGGACCATTATTTTTTGAATATTTTGATGAATTGTGGGCGCCCACATTTCTTATGTATGAAGAATTTTTTCTCAGTAAACAGTTATCAGATAAAGGTTTCAATATATTTTATGAGCCATCAATTAGCTTAACTCATTTGCTACATGCAAGCACAAGCCAATTGCCGGCCAAACAAAAATGGAAATTTTCTCAACAGGCGCACAAAGAATATAGAAAATATATTAAAGTATTTTCCAAAAATGGAGATTAAATATGAGAGAGTATCAGCAGTGTACGACTTGTGTAATGGATACGACGGATAGCAAAATCATCTTTGATGAAAATGGCGTTTGTGATCATTGCAATGGTTACTATAAAAATATTTTGCCTTATTGGGATACTGGTGAAGTAGGGCACAAAAATTTGATGGCTCTTGCAGATAAGATTAAGCACGATGGCAAAGGTAAACCATTTGATTGTATTATGGGTATGAGTGGTGGCGTTGATAGCTCTTATTTGCTATATATCGCAAAAGTAAAAATGGGCTTGCGACCTTTAGTCTTTCATGTGGACTGTGGATGGAACTCACAATTAGCGGTTAATAATATAGAAATGCTGATTGATAAGTTGGGTGTTGATCTTTATACCGAGGTCATTGATTGGGAAGAGATGAAAGATTTACAGTTAGCTTTCTTTAAAGCTAGTATTCCACATATCGACTGGCCACAAGATCATGCGATTTTCGCAAGTTTATATAAGTTTGCAGAAAAGCATAATGTAAAACATATATTGACTGGGGCAAATTTTTCAACGGAATGTGTGAAAAATCCAATGGAATGGACTTATATGGGGAGCGACTTAGTCCAACTAAAAGATATCCACCGTAAATATGGTCAACGCCCGTTAACTAATTTTCCAACTACAAGTATTTTAAGGCACAAAGTTTATTTACGTTACTTAAAGTCCATTAAAGTTCACAAACCATTAAATTATGCCCCATTTATTAAAAACGAAGCCATGGAATTCATGATGAACGAATATGGTTGGATTAAATATCCACAAAAACACTTTGAATCACGTTTCACACGCTTTTATGAAGGCTATTGGATGCCGAAAAAGTTTGGCTTCGATACGCGCAGAGTGCAATTGTCTAGCTTGATTTTAACCAAGCAAACGACCCGTGATGAAGCATTGGAAGTACTAAAAAAGTTACCATACGATGAAGAAACCATAGCTCAGGACTTTGAGTACATCGGGAATAAACTGGATGTATCAGTTGATGAGTTACAGAGTTATATGGATTTGCCTAATAAATTTTATTGGGACTATAAAAATCAAGTGGCCAAGTTTGTCTGGGGTACAAAAGTAATGAAATTATTAGGGTTAGAACGTAGGACTATAAGATGATAACTATAGTCGATTATGGTTTAGGCAATATTAAAGCTTTTGCTAATATATACAAAAATTTGAACATTCCTTACACTATAGCAAACACAGCAAATGAGCTAGCTACAGCAAACAAGATTATTTTGCCCGGTGTTGGCGCATTTGATTACGCAATGCTTTCATTAAATCGTTCTGGTATGAGAGAGCAATTAGATGAGCTCGTTTTGGAGAAAAAAATTCCGGTATTAGGTATTTGTGTGGGTATGCAGATGATGGCTTTGTCGAGTGAAGAAGGTACGCTACCCGGTTTGGGCTGGATGAATGCTACAGTAAAAAAACTCCGAACCAATGGTGATGCTGGACATACTCCTTTACCGCATATGGGTTGGAATACTGTTAAACAAACCAAACGTAACATATTGTTTGATAGTTTAGAGCAAAACGCTAAGTTTTATTTCTTACACACCTATTATTTTTCATGTAATGAAGATGATACGATTGCAACATCAATTTATGCTGATCAGTTTACCTCCATAATTAATCACGATAATGTGTACGGTATTCAATGCCACCCTGAAAAAAGCCATCAAAATGGCATTGCTTTATTAAAAAATTTTGAAGAGTTGTAATCATGTTGTATCCAAGAATAATTCCTTGTTTATTGATTCATAATAAAGGGCTAGTAAAAACTGTTAAATTTAAATCACCTAAATACGTAGGTGATCCTTTGAATGCTGTTAAAATCTTTAATGAAAAAGAAGTCGATGAGTTAATGATTTTGGATATTGATGCTACGATTAATGATGTAGAACCGAATTATCGTTTAATAGCAAAAATCGCGGCAGAATGCAGAATGCCGTTGTCTTATGGGGGTGGTATAAAAACCTCAGAACAAGCAAAAACTATTTTATCGTTAGGGGTAGAAAAAATAGCCTTAAGCTCAGCCTTAATCGAACAACCCACATTAGCAACAAAAATTGCTGCTCAAGTTGGTGCTCAAAGTGTTGTTGCTGTATTAGATGTAAGAAAAAAACGCTTTGGCCATAAGTATGATATATACACGCACAATGGTAAAAATAAAGACACGCATGAGTTGGTTAAGTTAATCAAACAATTAGAGCAAAACGGTATTGGTGAGTTGGTTATTAATTCAATCGATCACGACGGCGTGATGAAAGGTTTCGATCTAGAGTTAATTCGCATAGCCAAATCAGCTGTTGATATTCCTGTGACAGTATTAGGTGGCGCAGGAAGTTTAGACGATATTGGCAAAGTGATACAAGAGCATAAAATTATTGGTGTGGCTGCAGGGAGCCTTTTTGTGTTCAAAGGTCCGTATAAAGCCGTGTTAATTAACTATCCATCTCAGAATGAAAAATTACAATTAATTAATCAAAGTTTGCCAAAAAACGAGCAACAATAGGACTTTTAAAATGAAACAAATTCTACAATCATTAAAAACAGGGGAAACTTACATTGAAGAAATACCTTGTCCTAATGATGATAAACGTTCGTTGTTGATTGAAAGCAGCAAGTCTTTAGTATCTGCTGGTACTGAGCGCATGCTATTAGAATTTGGTAAGGCTAGCTTGCTAGGGAAAATCAAACAGCAACCTGATAAATTAAAAATGGTGCTCGACAAAGTTAAAACGGATGGATTGTCAACCACACTAAATGCTATTAAGGATAAGCTAGATCAACCTATCCCGTTAGGATATTGTAACGTTGGCAAAGTGTTATCGGTGGGTAGTGATGTTGATGGTTTCAATATAAATGACAGAGTTGTTTCTAATGGTGCCCATGCTGAAGTTGTAAGAGTTGGGAGAAATTTATGTGCGAAAATTCCTGATAATGTTTCTGAGGAGACGGCAGTGTTTACTGTTCTGGCTGCGATAGGTTTACAAGGAATACGCTTATCTGAGCCGACGATTGGTGAAAATTATGTGGTCATAGGGCTTGGGATTATTGGTTTAATTACGGTGCAATTATTACTAGCGAATGGTTGTCGTGTTTTAGGCGTAGACTTAGATGGATCACGTTGTCAATTAGCACAACAATTTGGTGCCGATACCGTTAATTTAGGAAAAGGTGAGGATCTTTACTCTTACGCTGATACATTTTCACGAGGAAAAGGTGTAGATGCTGTGCTAATTACTGCCTCAACGAAAAGCAACGAACCTTTGCACCAAGCAGCCACAATATGTCGTAAGCGTGGACGTATTGTATTGATTGGCGTTGTAGGGAATGAATATTCACGAGCCGATTTTTTTGAAAAAGAATTAAGCTTTCAAGTGTCATGCTCGTATGGTCCTGGCCGATATGATGCTAATTATGAAGATAAAGGACAAGATTACCCACTTGGTTTTGTGCGTTGGACTGAACAAAGAAATTTTGAAGCTGTGCTTGACTTAATGTCCTCAGGCGCCTTAAATTTAGAATCATTGATTACGCATCGATATAAAATTGAGCAAGCAATCGACGCGTACAAAACATTAGAAGAAAGTAAACAAGCCTTGGGGATTGTATTAAGCTATGATAGCAAAGAGCGTGCAGCTAAAACTTTAACTTCGATACAAGTTAACCATCAAGCCAATGCTACTGAACAATTAAATATTAGTTTCATTGGCGCAGGAAATTATGCATCGCGAATGTTAGCTCCTGCATTTAAGAATGCTGGGGTGAATTTATATAATATCGTCTCGAGTAAAGGTATTAGTGGTAAATTAACCGCTAAAAAATTAGGTTTTACTCAAACTTCGACAGATGAAACTAGTGTATATGCTAATTCGGCTAATGATGTAACCGTCATAGCAACTAGACATAATCTACATGCCAGCCAAGTTGTTAAAGCGCTGAATGCTAAACAGCATACTTTTGTTGAAAAACCATTAGCAGTTAAATTGTCTGAACTTAAACTAATTGAGCAAGCTTACAAAATAGCCACTGATAGCTTATTGATGGTTGGTTTTAATCGCCGTTTTGCCCCTCAAATTCAAACCATCAAAAGCTTGCTTGATACAGAATGCGTACCTAAAGCTTTTATCATGACAGTTAATGCTGGTAATATTCCAATGAACCATTGGACACAAGATATTGAAATAGGTGGCGGTCGAATTATTGGTGAAGCATGTCATTTTATTGATTTATTACGTTATTTGGCTGCCTGCAAGATTGTTAATTGGCAAGTTACATCTTTAAAAACCTCGGACGCATTGAATGACGATAAAGCGACTATTTTGTTGACTTTTGCTGATGGCTCTACAGGCACTATTCACTATTTGGCTAACGGCCACAACGCATTCCCCAAAGAACGTTTGGAAATTATTTGTAATGGTAAAATGTTGATGTTGGATAATTTCCGTAAGCTCAAAGGGCTTGGCTGGAAATCATTTAAAAAGCAAAACTTACGTAAGCAAAACAAAGGCCAAAACGAATGTGTACAAGCTTTTGTCAATGCTATTAAAGAAGGAAAGGCATCACCTATAGCATATGAAGAATTATTTGAAGTCAGCCAGATTACCATTGAAATAGCTGAGTATTTACGACAATAAAATTTAGAACCTAGAGGATTTAATGTGAACAAAATTAATGTATATGGGCTAGGCTATATTGGCTTACCGACAGCATCGTTATTGGCTAGTAAAGGTTATGAAGTTTTAGGGATTGATGTTTCTGCTAAAGTAGTTGATACCATCAATGAAGGTAACGTTCATATAGTTGAGCCAGATTTAGACGTGCTAGTCCGCTCAGTCGTTAATTCAAAGAAGCTTTCTGCTGCTTTACAGCCAACGCCTGCTGACGTACATATTATTGCCGTTCCAACTCCTTTTAAAGATAACCACGAGCCTGATGTGAGCTATGTAGAAGCTGCAGCAAATACGATTTGTGATGTATTGGAAGTAGGTAATCTTGTTATCCTTGAGTCAACATCGCCAGTTGGTAGCACCGAGATGATAAGTGACATCATTAAAAAGCGTTTACCTAATGTTTCGCCAATTTATGTTGCTCATTCGCCTGAACGTGTGATTCCTGGGCGTGTTTTACATGAATTAATAGAGAATGATAGGGTGATCGGTGGGGTTGATGATCAGTCAACAAATGTTGCGATCGAATTTTACCAGAGTTTTGTTAATGGTGAAGTAATAGCAACTAATGCACGAACAGCTGAAATGTGTAAGTTAACAGAAAATTCATTTCGTGATGTGAATATTGCTTTTGCAAATGAGTTGTCTCTAATTTGCGACAAATTAGATATTAATGTCTGGGAACTTGTTAAACTAGCGAATCACCATCCACGAGTCAACATATTGCAACCCGGCCCTGGTGTCGGTGGACATTGTATTGCTGTAGACCCTTGGTTTATAGTTAGTGCTGATCCTGAGCACGCGAAATTGATCCATCAAGCTAGGTTAGTTAATGATGCAAAACCACAATGGGTAATAGAAAAGATACTCACTTGTGCAAAACAATTTACTCAGCCAACAATAGCATGTTTGGGCGCCGCATTTAAAGCAGATATTGATGATTTAAGAGAGTCTCCGTCTTTAAATATTATCAAGCAATTACAGCAAAAAAATGCAGGGGATTTAGTGGTTGTTGAACCTAACGTTAAAGCGATTGAAGGGTTAAAATTAATTAGCTTGGAGCAAGCCATAAATGAAGCTGACATTATCGTGATTTTAGTTGATCACAAAGAGTTCAAAAAATTAACTGCCGCGCAATTGCAAGATAAGTATGTTATCGACACCAAAGGGATCTTAAACTAATGGGTAAAATTAAAGTTATTTCAGTCATTGGTACACGACCGGAAGCAATTAAAATGGCGCCAGTAATTAAAGCGTTAGAACGCAGCGAGCAACATGAATCCATTCTTTGTTCAACTGGACAGCATCGTGAAATGTTAGATCAAATGATCAAATTATTTGAGCTGAAAGTTGATTATAGTCTAAACATTATGAAAGCAAACCAAACGCTAGCTGAAATAACCAGCAAAGTAATAGCTGAGCTGGACAAAATCATTGCCAAAGAAAAACCTGACTGGTTGTTAGTTCAGGGTGATACATCTACCTGTTTTGCCGCAGCATTAACAGCATTTTATTGTGGCGTAAAAGTAGGCCATGTAGAAGCTGGATTACGTACGTACAACTTACAATCGCCTTTTCCAGAAGAAGCAAATCGACAATTAGTTAGTCGCATATCAACGTTAAATTTTTCACCAACAGATGTTTCAGAAAATAATTTACTTACCGAAGGTACTAATAAAAACGCCATTGTAGTTACTGGGAATACCGTAGTTGATGCTTTACTATGGATCAATAAAAAGGTTCGCTGGCAAGATAGTTGGTGCCATAATTTTTCTACGGCTGCAGATGTAGTTAAGAATAACAAAAATTATGTATTGGTTACTGGTCATCGAAGAGAAAATCATGGTCATGGCATGGAAAACATATGTCAAGCCTTGTTAACCTTAGCCCACAAATATCCTGATTGGCATTTCATTTATCCCGTTCATTTAAACCCAAATGTACAAACACCTGTGTTACATAATTTATCAGATGTGGTGAATATCCATTTGATTGCTCCTCAAGACTACGAGCCATTTATATTCTTGTTACGTTCTTGTCGTATTGTATTAACCGATTCCGGTGGTGTACAGGAAGAGGCGCCATCATTGGGTAAGCCAGTTTTAGTTATGCGGGATACTACAGAAAGACCAGAAGGTGTTACTGCCGGTACCTCTGTTTTAGTTGGTACAGATAAAGAAAAAATAACCGCATATGTTAGTAGTTTAATTGATGACCCCAAGGTTTATGGGGAAATGGCAAATGCCGTCAATCCTTACGGTGATGGTACTGCAGCGGAGAAAATTATAGCGGAGCTTTATTAGTGAGTGCAACAGGCATAAAACTGATAACTCTATTTAAGCTCGGGTTGCTTAATGTGTTGAGAGTGCTGATTTATCGCTTAAAATGTAAGCTTGGTATCTACCGTGTTCTAAATCCAATATCTACTTGGCCTATTGCAGATAACGTACACTTTAAGCAAAAGCAGTTTGTAAACCACATAGCGCCGATTCCTATTTCTTATCATGCTGAAGTTTATGAGAAAGCATCACAAAATCAATTTTGTTGGTATTTTTTTCACTGGTATCCTTTGCCTAAAACGAAGCCCTGGCATTATGATCCATTTAATCATGTGTCAGTCATAGGCAATAACCATTGGAGTTGCTGCGAGCATTTTTCAGAACCAGGGCACGACATTAAAAACATATGGGAACAATCTAGATTTTATTGGTTACCGAATTTAGTTGCTGCTTGTTACTACCAGCATAAAGACCTAGAGCTAGTTAACAAACTATTGCAGACCTGGCGTGATGATAACTTGCCTAACCAAGGTGTCAATTGGGTGTGTGCGCAAGAAACATCCATACGTTTAATAAATTACATTTTAGCTTTGCAATTTTTAAAACAATTAGATGTCTATCACGTAAATTTTATGTTAGTTCATTTGAAACGGATTACTAAAACTTTTAGTTATGCCATTGCACAGCAAAATAATCATGCAACAACAGAAGCTTGTGCGGTAATCATTGCTGGCTGTTGCTTAATTGAAATTAATCATAAAGTGGGCTTGTCGTACATTAAACGCGGTTTAAGGTTATTAACTAAAGCTGTAAAACGCTTAGTTATGCCTGACGGTGGATTCGCTCAATACTCAACAACCTATCATCGTCTGCTCCTTGATTCTTTAAGTTTAACTCTGTTATATTTAAAAAAAGCACATATCAACATTCCATCGATAATATCAATAGGCCATCAAAAAGCAGCTAACTGGCTACGCATTATGAAAATGCCTGAAACAGATGATTTGATTAATTTGGGCTCTAATGATGGAGCATTATTATTTAATGTTGTCGGGCATGATTACCGTGACTTCTCCTATAGTATTGATTTAGCATATCGTGTCATTCAATTAACCACCGACAATTCGCGCATGAAAACATCTATCTTCGAATTTTTGACGTCAAAAAATAAGTTGGTAATTGATAATACGGAACAATATGATGCCGCTAGCTTTGGTTTAGTGAAAATGCATAATCAAGCCTCGCAATCTTACGGTTTTTTACGCTACCCAAATTTTAACCGTGCATTTCGTCCCTGCCAAAGTGATTTATTACATTTTGATTTGTGGCATAAAGGCCAAAATGTATTAATTGATTCAGGCACGTTTTCTTACAACCCAAATACTCTTAATGAAAACTTAAAGTCGGTGACACACCATAACTCTGTTAGTTTTAACCATAAAGAACAAATGCCAATATTGGGAAGATTTTTATATGGTGCATGGCCTGTTGCAAACGTTAAAGCCATAGATTTATTGAGGCAACATGTAGAAATAGGCTATAAGGATTATTGCAACAACAAACACATTCGTAAAATTTACTATAATGATTCAAGTTGGCTGGTAATAGATGAGCTCAGCACGAACGCTCAATTATATTTTCATTTGGCTAATTTAAATTGGCGACAAGAACATCATAAACTAATTGCTGATGGAATTAGCATTGAAGTTGACGTAAGCCATGCCACTCTAGCCATGGAAGTTGGCACCAATGTACATTCATTATACTATAGTGCTCTTCAAGAGCATGTTTTCTGTGTTTGTACACTTACTAGCACCAATAAAGGTGCTAAAATCATTTGTAAAACCAAGATAAATTTTGAATAACTTATGAAAATTCTTTATATTCACCAATATTTTTCTACACCTAGTGGTGCTACAGGAACAAGGTCATATGAGTTTGCCCGTCGTTTATGCGAAGCGGGGCACGATGTAACGATGTTATGTGGCTCTAGCCAATTGAGTAAAACGACTTTGAGAACCAACTTTCATAAGGGTATGCGCAGCGGGGAAGTTGATGGAATTAATGTTATAGAATTAGAATTAGCTTATTCAAATCATGATGGCTTTATTAAACGAGCTTTCAAATTTCTTACATTTTCACTGAAAACCATTAAATACACACAAAAAATTGATTACGACATATTATTTGCAACGTCTACACCACTAACGGTTGCAATACCTGGCATTGTGATGAAAATGTTTAGGTTAAAAAAGCGAAAAATTTTTATTCTCGAAGTTAGAGATTTATGGCCAGAGTTACCAAAAGCCATGGGGGTTATTAATAATAAACTTGTTTTGCGTTTGTTGGGTAGGCTTGAGAAAATGGCATACAAATCTGCCGATTATGGCGTCGCGTTATCACCAGGCATTGCAAAAGGTATGAAACGTTTTGGCAGTTTGAATGATTCTACTGTCACATTAATACCCAATGGTTGTGATAATAAATTATTTAATACTTCAACAGGGCCTACCTCTAATGAAGAGTTAAACGCAGCACTAACACGCTACAAAACAGCTATATTTACAGGTGCTCATGGGCTTGCAAATGGCTTAGAAGCTATTCTTCATGCAGCTCAGGAAGTGCAAGTGTTAGGCCGAGACGATATTAAATTTATTTTCGTCGGTGATGGAAAGATGAAGCCTAAAATCATTCAAGAAGCTCAAAGATTGAACTTGAATAATTGTTTGTTTTTTGAACCTTTGCCAAAAACGGAAATTAGTTATGTAATGCAACAAGCTACTCTAGGATTAATGACATTGAAAAACATAGAAGCTTTTTATTACGGCACCTCTCCTAATAAATTCTTTGATTATATCGCTGCTGGGTTACCTGTAGTGAATAACTATCCTGGATGGCTTGCTGATTTAATACAAGATTATGAGTGTGGGATAACGTGTCCTCCTGATGATGCTTCGGCATTTGCCCATGCCATTATAGAGTTGATTGATGATAACAACCATCAACACCGTGCAAGTCAAGCGCTTATTCTAGCTCGTGAATTTGATCGAGATAAATTAGCCAGTAACTTTGTTGAACTATGTGAAAAAGTTAATGCTTAAACAGATTTTTGATTACAGCGTCGCTATATGTTTGTTGATTGTACTTTCACCGCTTATGTTGGTGTTATATGCATTAATAATGATCTTTATTGGCAAGCCTGTTATATTTAAGCAAATACGTCCAGGTAGAAATGCTAAGCCATTCATGCTCTACAAGTTTCGTACAATGTCTAATGTGCAGGACGAATCAGGAAATTTATTACCTGATTCAGATAGAATGACAAAATTTGGTAATTTTTTACGCTCAGCCAGCTTAGATGAATTGCCCCAGCTATTTAATGTGCTAAACGGCGATATTAGCCTGGTAGGCCCTCGTGCATTATTACCGGAATATCTATCATTATATTCTACAAAGCAGGCAAGACGTCATGAAGTAAAACCAGGCATAACTGGCTGGGCACAAGTTAATGGCCGCAATGCAATTAGCTGGGAAGATAAATTTAAGCTTGATGTATGGTATGTTGATCATCAGTCGTTTTCTGTGGACATCAAAATCTTATGCTTAACATTTATTAAAGTGTTCAATCGTGAAGGGGTTTCAAATCAAGAACACGTCACTATGCCAAAATTTACTGGCAGCAAACTGGATGAAAAAAATGAATAAAGAACTCATTATCATCGGTGCTTCTGGGCATGCGAAAGTTGTTGCTAGCACGGCGTTAAGCATGGGCTTCAAACAACTCTATTTTTATGATGATAATCCAACTATTCAAGGTGAAGATTTTTTCACTGCTTATTCTATTGTTGGCACAACAGATGATTTGCTTACAAGTAAATCTAATATTCCGATAGTAATTGCAATCGGTGACAATTATGTTCGAGCAGAATTAAGTCACAAATTAAGCCACTGCAATTGGGCAACGTTGATTCATCCTCGCGCAATAGTAGATACCAGTGTTTCTATTGGCCAAGGAACCGTTGTATTTGCGGGAGCAGTGATTCAGCCAGACACGAAAATAGGTAAGCATTGTATAATCAATACCGCCGCAACCATTGATCACGACAATGTTTTAGATGACTATTCTCACATAGCCCCCGGGGCCCATTTAACAGGCAACATTCAGCTTGGCCAGAATAGCTTTATTGGCGCTGGAGCAGCCGTCATCCCCAATATCACAATGGGGAAAAATGTTGTCATTGGCGCTGGTAGCGTGGTTATTCGAAATGTACCTGATAACACTAAACTTGCAGGCAACCCGGCTACTGTAATTTAGCTACTTAACTCCTATATTTCTGCTACAATTCCATCAATAATTGATATATGAGATTACTCAATGTTTGCTCCTTGGCCATATTTTGAAGAAGATGAAATGACTGCTGTCACTGATGTACTACGCTCCGGCAAGGTCAATTATTGGACAGGAAAAGAAGGTAAGCTGTTTGAGCAAGAATTTTCTAACTATCACAATATTAAACATGGCATAGTAATCGCCAATGGTACTTTGACTCTAGAACTTGCTCTGTATGCCCTTAATATCTGCGCCGGTGATGACGTTATAGTTCCATCCCATACGTTTTTAGCAACGGCCAGCGCTGTTGTTGCACGTGGCGCAAAACCTGTTATCGCTGATATTCACCCTGATTCAAACTGTGTAACGGCTGAAACAATTCTTGCTGCTCTTACTCCACAAACCAAAGCTGTTATTGTCGTTCATCTTGCAGGCTGGCCTTGTGAAATGGATGAAATTATTGCTTTATGCCAACAACATAATTTAAAGCTAATTGAGGATTGTGCTCAAGCCCATGGCGCTGAGTACAAGGGCCATAAAGTAGGTAGCCTTGGCGATATTGCGAGCTTTTCATTTTGCCAAGATAAAATTATGACAACCGGTGGCGAAGGTGGGATGGTGTTAACGAATGATGACGCATTATGGGAAAAAATGTGGTCTTACAAAGATCATGGTAAAGATTACGATACTGTTTTCAATACTGAACATCCAGCAGGCTTTCGATGGTTGCATAAAAAATTTGGTACTAATTGGCGCTTGACTGAGATGCAATCCGCCATTGGGCGCAAGCAATTACAGAAGCTGCCACAATGGCTTAAACTTCGCCAGCGAAATGCTAACATATTAACAGACGCCTTTTCAAACATTAAAGCCTTGCGCGTTCCACATGTGCCAAAACATATGAAGCATGCAAATTATAAATATTATACTTACGTTAGACCCGAAATGTTAAAAGCTGATTGGAGTCGAGATCGAATTATGCAAGCTATTACAGAAAAAGGCATACCTTGCTTTAGTGGTGGTTGCAGTGAGATTTACCTTGAAGATGCATTTAAGACAGCAGGCTATGCACCTGTCAAGCGCCTACCGAATGCCAAAGCTAATGGAGAAAATAGCTTAATGTTTTTAGTTCACCCAACCTTATCTAAACAAAATATGCTTGATGTCGTGATAGCTGTCGAGGATGTATTATGCGAGGCAAGTCTATGACTCGGGCAATTCGCAACAAGGCTATTATTTGGGCTTATGACCTTTGCACCATTCCGATCGCTTGGTTGTTTGCTTACTGGGTGCGAGATAACCTTTCATCGATATCATCTCATCTGTTTCATGATGCTGTGAATTTATTACCACTTGTTATTATCGTACAAGCAGTCACTTTCTGGATGTTTGGCCTTTATCGTGGCGAATGGCGGTTTGCTTCAATTCCTGATTTAATACGGATACTAAAATCGGTAATTGTTGCAGCTGTATCTGTGTTAACCATCTTATATTTTACACATAATATATTACATTTTGCTCATACCTTACCACCTCGCTCCATTATGCCGCTCTATATTTTAACGTTAATGTTTCTACTCGGTGGCGCGCGATTGCTATACCGCTGGCGTCGTGAATATCATGGATTTCATAAGTCAGGCCAGCGAACGCTGATCATTGGTGCTGGTTCTGCAGGAGAGGGCTTAATTCGTGATTTATTTCGAGATGTAAAAAAACGTTATTTGCCTGTCGGCCTTATTGATGACAATCCACGGAAAATGGGGGCTGAAATTTTAGGTGTAAGGGTTTTGGGGCAAACCACATCCTTACATGAAATTGCAAAGCGCTTGAAAATCGACCTCGTGTTGATAGCTATGCCAAGTGTCGATGGTAAAACCATGCGTGGAATTGTAGAAGAGTGCAATAAAGCAAAAATAGAATATCGTACATTACCAGGCTTAAGCTCACTAGCTTCAGGCGAAGTCACAGTAAATGATTTACGACCAGTATCATTAGAAGATTTATTAGGCAGAGAACCGATTGACCTTCACGAGCCACGTTTAACACAAGCTTTTCACAATAAAAAAGTTTTGGTTACCGGCGGTGGCGGCTCCATTGGTTCGGAACTATGTCGTCAATTAACTGAATTTGAACTTGCTGAACTCATTATCTTTGAGCATTCGGAATACAACCTATATGCCATTGAACATGAACTAATGCAACGGCATAACGATTTGAACTTAACCGTTTATTTACAAGATGTCACTGAGAAACATGGCGTTGAAAACCTTATTAATCAACATAAGCCAGATATTATTTTTCATGCGGCAGCTTACAAACATGTACCTCTACTTGAAACACAGGCCTGCGTAGCAGCAATGAATAATGTTATTGGCACGAAAATCGTCGCCGAAGCTGCTGTTGCTAACAATGTAGAAGAATTCGTACTAATTTCCACAGATAAGGCAGTCAATCCTAGCAACGTTATGGGCACGACAAAACGTATAGCAGAAATCTTTTGTCAAAACCTGAACGACCAATCAAACACGCGTTTTATTACTGTACGTTTTGGCAATGTGTTAGGTTCAGCGGGCAGTGTTGTACCATTATTTCAAAAGCAGTTAGAGCAGGGCGGACCTATTACCGTGACTCATCCTGACATTACACGTTATTTCATGACCATTCCTGAAGCTAGTCAATTAATTTTACATGCGAGCAGTATGGGGCATGGCGGAGAGATTTATGTGTTTGATATGGGTGAACCCATAAAAATCACCTATTTAGCCGAACAGATGATTAAATTGTCCGGTAAAACACTTCATGAAGATATTGAAATTGCTTATACCGGCTTACGGCCAGGTGAAAAACTTTATGAAGAGTTGTTTCACGATAGCGAAAATTTGACTAAAACTAAACATGAAAAACTGTTACAGGCAGCCTCACGTAAATATAATTGGGACAAATTAGTCGAACAAATTAATCTCATAGAACAACGCTGCTATGATAATAAATCGTCTGAAGTCCTGGTCTTATTAAAAGAACTTGTGCCTGAGAATCAAATTCAAGCATCAAGCAACGTATAGACCTATAACGATGGTTTTGAATGTTATCTTGCCAATTTCAATCGGCAGGACGATGTGCTAAAATTATCTCCAATTTAAGAATGGAACATGATATGAAAGGTATTATTCTCGCTGGCGGTAGTGGTTCACGCTTATACCCTCTCACCATGGTTGTCTCTAAACAATTGCTCCCTATTTATGACAAACCACTGATTTATTATCCGTTGTCAACGTTATTGTTGGCGGGCATTCGTGAAGTATTAATTATCACAACACCGAATGATCAATCACAATATCAAAAGCTCCTGGGTGACGGTAGCCAATGGGGCATTCAAATTAAATATGTTGAGCAACCCGAACCTAATGGCTTAGCTCAAGCATTTATTTTAGGTGAACCCTTTATTGGTGATGATAATGTCTGCTTGGTGTTAGGCGATAATATATTTTATGGTCAAGGATTAAGTTCAGTCCTTCAACAAGCGGCATCATTAGAAGAGGGTGCAACTGTGTTTGGCTATTCTGTTAACGACCCTGAAAGATATGGCGTGGTTGAATTTAATGACGACGGTAAAGTTTTGTCACTAGAAGAAAAACCCGAAACACCCAAATCTAATTTTGCAGTAACCGGTTTATATTTTTATGATAACCAAGTAGTCGATATTGCCAAATCATTAAAGCCATCACCTCGTGGCGAGCTTGAAATTACGGATGTGAATAAAGCCTACCTGGCTAAGTCACAATTGAATGTTGAACTGTTGAGTCGTGGCTTTGCGTGGTTAGATACCGGTACCCACGAATCACTATTGCAAGCGGGTCAATTTATTGAAATGGTTGAAGCCAGGCAAGGCTTAAAAATTGGTAGTCCTGATGAAATTGCTTGGCGCATGAAATATATTGACGATACACAACTAGAAACAAATGCTGCTGTATCAGCTAAATCGACTTATGGACAATATTTATTAAAATTACTTAAGGCCTAAATGAATATCATAACAACCCCGATTCCTGATTTGCTAGTCATTGAACCTAAAGTGTTTGGTGATGAGCGTGGCTTCTTTTACGAATCATTTCAAACCCAACGTTATCAAGATGCGGGAATCACTTGCGACTTTGTTCAAGATAATATTTCTCGTTCAGCCAAAGGTGTATTGCGAGGGCTACATTTTCAAGAGCCTAATGCACAAGATAAATTAGTCACTGTGTTGCATGGCGTGGTTTATGACGTTGCTGTCGATGTACGTTATGGCTCGCCGACATTTGGACAATGGTATGGTGTTGAACTTAGCGACACCAATCGCCATCAATTTTTTGTTCCCAAAGGGTTTGCTCATGGCTTTGTCGTCCTATCCGACACCGCTGATTTTTATTACAAATGCAGCGACTATTACCACCCAGAAACTGAAGCCTCTATTTTATGGAATGACCCGGACATTGGCATTGAATGGCCCACGACCGATGTGCAACTCTCAGGCAAAGATAAAGATGCTGTCAGGCTCAAAGATTTCCCAACAGATAAACTGCCACAATATGAAAACTAATATCTTAATCACCGGTGCTAATGGTCAGGTGGGGTATGAATTTTCACAGCTTGACAGTGCTTACGCATTACATTCATTCAGTCGCCAAGAACTTGATATCACAGATGCTGAGCAAGTTGCTAACCGTATCCAACAAACCAAAGCTGATATTGTCATCAATTGTGCGGCTTATACGGCTGTTGATAAGGCTGAATCCCATCCAGAGCAGGCGAAAGCCATTAATGTAGCGGGCTGTGAGAACTTAGCCCAAGCTTGCCAGCAGTTGGATATTCCCTTCATCCATATTTCCACAGATTATGTTTATGATGGTGAAAAGACATCCGCTTATATAGAGACTGATGCAACGAATCCTAAAAGTGTTTATGGGCAAACTAAATTACAGGGTGAAAGCACTATTCAAGCGGTAGGTGGTAAACATATCATCCTACGTACAAGCTGGGTATTTGGTCGCCATGGTAATAATTTTGTTAAGACGATGTTACGGTTGATGGCTGAAAAAACCGAATTGAATATTGTCGACGATCAAACCGGTTGCCCGACCAGTGCCAACAGCATTGCCCGCACAATTCTTGATATGGTACCAACACTACTCGATAAATCATTTCATGATTGGGGTATTTACCATTACAGCAATGGCCCTAGCACTAGCTGGTATCAATTTGCCGATGCCATTCAAGCAACAGCTAATCAATTGGGTGCTGAATTAACCTGTCAGCTAAGCCCCATTACTACAGCGCAATATCCGACACCGGCAAAACGCCCGATGCATTCTGAAATGAGCAATGATAAAATCAACCACATTTTTAATATTCAACCCACACCTTGGCAACAAGAATTAACGAAAATAATAGAGGCAACTTATGAGTAACTACCAACCTAAAAACATTCTTATTACAGGCGGTTCTGGTTTTATTGGCAGCCATCATATTCTTTATACGCTAGAAAAATATAATGATGTCAAAATCGTCAATCTTGATTTGCTGACGTATGCGGCTATCCCAGAAAATTTAAGCGCGATTGAATCTGACCCTCGCTATTGCTTTCAGCAAGGTGATATTAGAGACCAAGGATTAGTTGTTTCACTATTAAAAGAACACAACATTGATACCGTGATCCATTTTGCGGCAGAAAGTCATGTTGATCGTTCTATAACAGGGCCAGAAGCGTTTATTGATACCAATGTGAAGGGTACTTTTCATTTGTTAGAAGCTGTGCGTCAAGTTTGGTTAACTGAAAAATCATTTGATGATACGCAATGTCGTTTCCATCATGTTTCGACTGATGAAGTCTTTGGTACGCTGGATGCAACCGAGCCTGCATTTACTGAAAAGCATCAGTACCAACCCAACTCACCTTATTCGGCCTCTAAAGCGGCGTCTGATCATTTAGTGCGTTCGTATTACCATACGTTTGGCTTGCCGGTTAGCGTTTCTAATTGTTCGAATAACTATGGTCCACATCAACATTCTGAAAAATTTATCCCAACGGTTATTCGCAGTTGTGCAGAGCAAAAAGCAATTCCGGTTTACGGCAATGGTTCTAACATTCGTGATTGGCTCTTTGTGAAAGATCACTGTTCAGGTGTTGATGCGATTATTCGCCAAGGCAAGCCTGGCGAACAGTATAATCTTGGTGGTGAAAATGAAGTTGATAATTTAGCACTCGCTAAGCACATTTGCCAAGCCATGGATAAAGCGAACCCACAAACTGCCCCACATGAAAAGTTGATTGAATTTGTGACTGACAGAGCAGGGCATGATTGGCGCTATGCTATCGACATTAGTAAAGCCAAAGCAGAGTTGAATTGGCAGCCTGAGACCACTTTTGCTGATGGGCTTAAAAAGACGATTGAATATTATACTTAGATGTAAGATTTGTGGCGAGCTGCGCTCACTGATTAATATCACCCCTCATCCGCCCCTTCGGGGCACCTTCTCCCCTCGCGGGGAGAAGGGATTAAGTCGTAAAACTAGAGATTATTTTTTCTTCGCCCAGACACATTACACACAGTTAAAAACCATCAACAACTTTAACACAAAACTATTGATGGGCATCTGCATAAAGCAGGGTGTGTTGATTGCGTAGCGTAATCGAGGTAGTAGGCTGCTCTTGCTCGAATCAATCAATGCTTCAATTTGGTCACATTGCTCAGAACTTAAATCAGCTTGATACCGCTTCAATAATAATCCCGCCAACTTAGCTCGCCTGTGTTGATGTCGATACAAAACGACATCCCTCAATTTTTGCCAATATTTTGCGACCAATGACTCATGTCCGACGGTATTGCCGACATGGCGACGGTATTCCATATGGGGCTTTGCATCGTAAATCACAGCGCCTAATGCTGTTGCGACTTGATACAACCACCAGTCGTGCATGGGAATAGCCGTGACATCGTCAGGCAAAGGCCGCAACTTATCCAGTAATGCACGATTGAACACAGCCGTACAACCTGTTACGACATTTTCCACTAAGGCATTTGGCAAGTTCATTTTCCGAATACGCTCATGATATTCGCCGATGACTTGGTCATTCGCATCAATTAATGTCATTGCACTATGAAACAAGCAAGGCTGAGTTGTCGATTGCAATGCGGCTACCGCTGCACGCAATTTATCGCTATGCCAATTATCATCTTGGTCACATAACGCGATATATTGCGCATCATCAGGCACTGCAGTCAGCAAGTTAAAGAAGCTTTTAACGACACCTACGTTAGATTCTAGTTGCAGAGTCATATTACTGTGCTGCAGCTGATAATCTTGCAAAATCTTCACCGTACCATCCGTTGAACCGTCGTCACGAATAATCAGATGAAAATGCTTATAGTCTTGCGCAAACAAACTGTCCAATTGTTTAGCAAGAAATGGCTCGCCATTGTAGGTCGAAAGTAATATATATAGCATTAGCGACATCAATCATAAACTTGCTATAATTATATCAATGAAACTCACTATCTCTATCGTTATTTACAACACACCTCAACAAATCTGGCAAAACTGCTTAAATACTTTACGCACAGCAATTAATACATTGCAAAAAGAGCAGGGCATCAAGACAGCCGTTTATATTGTCGACAACTCTCCTAATAGCAGTTATCAATCAACTATCAATGACGACTATCACTACATCGCCAACCCTAGCAATAAAGGCTATGGACATGGTAATAATTTAGCCCTACAGGAAATCGATTCGGATTATCACCTCGTAATGAATCCCGATGTCTATCTAGCTAAAAACACGCTGTGTCAGGCCATTAACTTTATCCAAGCTCATCAAGATGTCGGTTTGTTAGCACCTTTTATTACAACACCTGATGGTGAGTGGCAAAATGCCTTTAAGCAGCACCCCACGCTATGGGATCATTTTTTACGACAGTTCGCACCTGGTTGGTTAAAACGTCGCAATCAAGCGCGTATGCAGCGCTTTGCGGGGGTTAATATCGATCCTGAGCAAAGCCATTTTGATATCCCGAGCGTAATGGGATCGTTTATGTTTTTTCGCAGCTCATTCTTAAAGTTAATCCACGGTTTTGATAATCGCTTCTTTCTCTATTTTGAAGACGATGATATTTCCAGACGCTTAGCACAACATGCACGAACAGCTTACACACCAACTGTTAAAATCATCCATGAACATGCGCATCAAACGCAACGATCATGGAAACATAAATTTTATTTTGCGGCATCTTTATTAAGATACTGGCGTAAATGGGGAGGGCTCTGGTGACCGTACTAACAAGTTATTTAGGCTTGACCTTAATTTGTTTATTTTTCATTTCTTTCATCTTGATAGGAATTTATAAAACTATTGCCTTAAAATTCGGCTTAGTCTCCAACAGTTTGGTTAATGAAGAACATACCTCTCATAAACCGATTGGTGCGGGTATAGTGTTTATGCTTATCTGGCTAGCCTATGTCTGCTACGCTTATTTTAACCAACATATGTTCGATCAACACATATTTTTTATTTTAGTAATGCCTGTCGTATTAATTGCTATTGTAAGTTTTTGTGATGACCTATTCACCATCAAGCCTCGCTGGCGATTCCTCGCGCAATTCATAGCCGCCATTACCGTCATCATCTTGCTAAATGGCATCCCGTATTTAGACTTCGGCTTGTTTCATTCACACATCCTGTGGATCAACATTATTCTCGCGTTACTCGCTTTAATCTGGTCGACTAATTTATTTAATTTTATGGATGGCATCGATGGTTTAGCCGCATTACAAGCGTGCTTTATGTTTACCGCTGGTGGCATATTATTGTATTTACACGGTGATTACCCGCTAAGCTTACAAGCACTTGTCCTGGCAGCCACTGTGTTTGGTTTTTTACTTTGGAATTGGCCCATCGCTAAGATATTTATGGGAGATGTGGGCAGCACGTGTTTAGGTTTTTTATTCATTGTCTTTTGTTTGATAGCACAAACCAAAGGCATTTCGATTTTATTGTGGTTCATGTTGTATGAAATATTTGTTATCGACACCACTTTAACCTTAATCAGGCGAGTGCTGCGCAAAGAAAGTGTTCATGAAGGTCACACCACATTTGCTTTCCATCGTCTGCATCAAACAGGTTGGTCCAATCGGAAGATATTGTATGGGATTATTAGTTTAGACTTGATTATCGCAGGGCTGACCTTTACGGCTTTTATTTTTCCAAGCACAATGTTCGCATTGATTGTTGTGGAAACGGCTTTGTTATTGGCTGTATATCTCTGGATTGAGCGCCGTAAGCCAATGTTTGGCTAGTTTGGTGAGACAGGTCTTCCCGCGGTTTAACCGCGAGAGCCAAAGTACCGATTACTATCATTTGGATTGGTGGTCAAGTTACACAATGACAGCGCATCTAACGCTTACTCAACTCAACTAATGGCTTAATCGTTAACCCTTGAATGATAATGCTAAACGCTACAACCGCATAGGTCATAATAAGAATCAAATCACGATAGGGGCTTTGCGGGGTAGACAATGCTAAGGCAACAGCCAAGCCCCCACGCAAACCACCCCAAATTAAAATATTAACCGTATGAGGTTTATATTGCTTACGTAACTTAAAAATGGCCATAGGAAACACCACGGTAATCGCTCGCACAATTAAAACTAGTGGAATCATGACCAGCGCAGCAATCAATACGCCATGGCTCAAATGCAAGGTGAGCAATTCAAAGCCCATTAATAAAAATAATACGGCATTCAATAACTCATCGATGATTTCCCAAAAACTATCTAAATGTCGTTGCGCTGTACGCGACAGTGATTTAGCACGACCATAATTCCCAATCCAAATGCCCGCCACGACCATCGCCAAGGGGCCCGAAATATTTAGTGATTGCGCCAAGGCATAACCACCCGTTGCAATCACTAGCGTGATCATGATTTCTAATTTAGCATCATCAATCGGTTTAATTAATGCTGAACCGATGAAGCCGAGTGCCGCGCCATAAAAAATACCGCCAGCCGCTTGCTGCATAAACAAGCCAATAACGCTGCCAACACTGGTGCCACCACCGGTTTCAATGACATGTAGCACCGTTAAAAAAATCACAATACCAACACCGTCATTAAACAACGATTCACCGGCGATGGTCACTTCTAATGATTTAGGTGCTTTGATTTCTTTGCACATCGCTAAGGTAGCAATGGGGTCCGTTGGCGAAATTAAGGCGCCAAACAACATACAGTAGATGAAAGGAACAGGGTAGTTAATCACATCTAGCAATAAATAAGCTAAGCCAGCTACGATAAACGCTGACGCAATAGTACTCATAGATGCCAACACGCTCACTTCCAAAATTTGTGGGCGTAAATCTTTGAGCCGAATGGTTAATCCACCTGCGAATAGTAAGAAGCTCAACATACCATTGATCAAGATATCGTGAAAATGTAAATCCTGAATCATCAACGCAGTATGCTGTTCAAAATTCGTCGCGAAACCTAATTGGCCCAACACAATCAATATAAATGAAATCAATAATGAGCCCGCCATAATAGCAATGGTGGTTTGTATCTTGATGAAATGATGGTTCACATAAGCGATCGCAATAGCCAGTGTGAATAAAACAGAAATCAATGTATATAAGTTCATAGAGCCATTATATACAAATGAAGGCTTAGGTGTTAGGTCTTAGGACTTAGTAGGTTTTTTTTATAATTCTGGTAGAATAGGGCAATGTTCAAACCCTTATCACTCTACATCGGCCTTCGCTATACACGCGCCAAACGCAGCAATGGATTTATCTCATTCATTTCACTCATGTCGATGCTTGGCATCGCATTAGGGGTCGCTGTGTTAATCACTGTGTTATCGGTCATGAATGGCTTCGACATTAACATCAAACAACGTGTTTTTAGTTTAGCGCCACAGGTTACGGTTAACGGCATTGGTGGCAATTTACAAAGCTGGCAAACAATTGAGAAAAAATTACTCACCGTCCCTCATGTGCAGGCTGCTGCACCGATGGTGCAAGGGCAGGGGCTGATGCGATTTATGGGTTCAGTTGCCCCTGGCATGGTGATGGGGATTGTGCCCAAGCAAGAAGCTAAAATTAATGAACTCTCGACGCTAATGATCAGCGGCAAACTCAGTGATTTAAAACCCGGCAAATTCGGTATTGTCCTCGGTGAAACCATGGCCGACAACCTCGGCATTATGCCAGGCAATAAAGTGATGGTCATCGTGCCCAAACTCAACGTGACCCCATTAGGCATCAGCCCACAGTTTAAACGCTTCACCGTCGTGGGTATATTCCATGCGGGCAATGGTTTTGGGTTTGATAATCGTCTAGCCTACATCAACATGCAGGATGCACAAAAACTTTATGCGCTGGGCAGCCACATCAATGGTATTAATTTAAAACTCAGCAATCCTTACTTGGCACCGATGGTCACTCAATCCGTGCAAAAAATATTACCTGACACCTACGTATCGGATTGGAGCCAACAATTTGGTGCTTTCTTTAACGCCGTGCAGCTAGAAAAAACCATGATGTTTTTAATCCTCATGCTAATTATTGCCGTTGCCGCCTTTAATTTAGTGTCAACCTTGGTGATGGCGGTGCAAGACAAACAAGCCGACATCGCGATTTTGCGCACACTTGGTGCCACACCACGCACCATCATGATGACCTTCATGGTGCAAGGTTGTGTTGTCGGATTAATCGGTATTGTATTAGGGTTGATTGGCGGAGTATTACTCGCACTCAATGTCACTAGCCTTGTGACATGGTTGCAAAACACCTTCCATTTACAATTGTTTTCATCATCGGTTTATTTCTTAGATTATTTACCGTCAAAACTTAACCCCACGGATGTTTGGCATATCTGCATCGTTGCCTTCATTTTAAGTTTACTCGCGACTATCTATCCTGCATGGAAAGCGTCACGCGTTCAACCAGCGGAGGCATTGCGTTATGAATGATGTAGTAGTCTGTCGCAATTTAAGCAAACACTTTCGTGAAGGCCGTGATAGCTTAACCGTGTTAGATGACGTTAACTTAACGATTGAACGCGGTCAAACTGTTGCGATATTAGGTCGCTCTGGCTCAGGAAAAAGCACCTTATTGCATTTGCTCGGCGGTTTAGATAAACCTTCAAACGGTGAAGTTTTAATTAACGATATCAATATAGCCGAACTATCAGAACCTCAGCTCTGTCGTTTACGTAACAAAACGCTTGGTTTTATTTATCAATTCCATCACTTGTTACCCGAATTTACTGCGCTAGAAAACGTTGCCATGCCACTACTGATAGGCCAACACAAAAGTGAAGAAGCCCGCGAAACAGCCAAAGCCTTACTCGAAAAAGTAGGGTTAGCCGAGCGTATACAGCACAAGCCTTCAGAATTATCAGGCGGTGAACGCCAACGTGTCGCGATTGCACGCGCCTTGGTGTCACAACCCCATTGTGTATTAGCCGATGAACCCACCGGTAATTTAGATAAACAAACGGCCGATCATGTCTTCAACATGATGCTTGATATCAACCGTGATTTAAACACCAGCCTCGTTATCGTCACCCACGACGAATCACTCGCGGCTAAGCTTGATGTGACGTATGTATTGGAAGATGGAAAGTTAAGAGCGGCATAAAGCCCATATAAAAATATTGCTATTTCTATGGTTTAATCTATAATTACCCAAATGAAACCTGTATTCGAATGGGATAATTTTAAAAATTCAATTAACAATAAAAAACATGGCGTTAGTTTTACTGAAGCGCAATATGCCTTTACTGATCCTAACAGGGTAATATTAATTGATGATAAACATAGCGATGTAGAGAAGCGTTATTTCTGCATTGGTAAAATTGATAAAGGAATTGTAACTGTTCGCTTCACATACCGAGATTCAAAAATACGAATGATAGGAGCTGGGTTTTGGCGACAATAGAAGAAATTATATGAACAAGAAAACGGTTAAATACACAGATATGCCTTTAGGGAATGCAAAAATTGTAGAAGACTTTTTGCCTGCTCCTAAAGATTTGGTCTTTAAAGACGAGCCGGTAAAGATTACCTTATCGTTATCAAAATCAAGCGTTAACTTTTTTAAAATGAGTGCTAAAAAGCATCACACGCAATATCAAAAAATGATTCGTAGTGTACTGGATCATTACGTAGAACGTTTTCAATAGCTCAAACTGTTTTAACGCACTGAATGCCGAAGGCGCCATGCTTTCACAATATGTCGTCGCCATAACCATTTGATCACAAAAAATCCTACAATCGCAGAGACTAGTCCCACGGCTATCGATCCTAAATAAAGCGGCAGCCAGATTTGTCCAATTTTATCAACAATCCAATGCCACGATAGCTCGCCACCGAGTGAACTGATCGGCTTACCTAACATCAAAATGCCAATTTTATAATTGAAATAGAAAATAGGTGGCATAGTGAAGGGATTGCTCACCCAAACTAAGGCCATGGATAAAGGCAAATTCGCGCGGAACATTATCGCAAAGGCAGCAGCGGGCAACATCTGAAAAGGTATAGGGATCATGGCCCAAAATAGACCAATCGCAAAGGCTCTAGCAACACAATGGCGGTTGAAGTGCCACAAATAATGGTTATGCACAAAAGGCCCGAATATCTTTAAATAACGATTATTCTTTATGGCCTCCGGTTTCGGCATCCATTTCTTCAACCATTTTTTAGCCATATTGAGTTATTCCCGTGTTTCGGTATACTTGCGTCCAGCCCGCAATATAGCGAGCATAACATTCAAATCATCAGCGCCCAACAATAAAATGAGAAAAACATGCGGCTATTCGCTGTTTGTATGTTATTGGGCGCATGCAGCATTCTATTTTTACCCAGCATTCCAACGCTATGGCCGTTGACGTTAATACTATTGAGCGCATTGCCCGTATTATATTGGCAGCGCCATCAACGTTGGTTCTGGCTTTACCGCTGCTTATTCGCATTACTGTTTGGTGCCTGTTGGGCATTATGGCACTGTCAATTATTACTCGCGTGGCAATTACCGACTGATTGGCAAGGGCAGAATCTAGAAGTGCAGGGGCAAATTATTAGTTTGCCACAGCAGAAACCACGTTACGTTAGCTTCACATTCGCCACCACGTCGATTAACCATCAAGCCATTCACACCAAGCTCAAATTAAACTGGTATGTACAACGTCATGCAACGCCTATTAAAATTGGACAACAATGGCAAATGACGCTACGCCTAAAGCGTCCCCATAGTTTATCCAACCCGGGCAGTTTTGAGTATGAGAAGTGGTTATTTGAACAGGGCATACGTGCAACAGGTTATGTGAAGAGCGCTAAACTCACACGAGCAAACCAACCCAGCCCATTTGACCATATGATGGGCACACTACGCCAAGACCTCCAGAAAGATTTTGAGACGAGTTTAGGAGACAAGCCGCTTGGCGGGATGATAACGGCTTTAAGCATCGGCGATAAAAGTCACATTACCCAACCACAATGGCAAGTGTTGCAACACACCGGCACCAGTCATTTAATGGCTATATCGGGTTTACACATTGGCTTGATAGCAGGTTTAGCCTTCGGGCTGATAGGTTTTATCTGGCGTCGCATTCCAAGAGCCGCATTGTTCTGCGCAACACCTCGCGTGGCGGCAATCGGTGGGTTATGCGCGGCATTCATTTACAGTGCCATGGCCGGGTTTTCTGTGTCGACACAACGTGCGCTAATCATGTTGCTCGTGTTTATGGGCGCAATCATTTTACGCCGTCGAATATTACCTTGGTCAAGCTTAGCACTCGCAATGTTAGTTATTTTATTGATCCATCCACTGTCGGTATTATCAACCAGCTTTTGGCTCTCGTTTACCGCTGTCGCATTATTAATCTTTGGCTTATCCGGTCGCGTCAGCCCAACCGGTTGGTGGTGGAAAATAGGGCGCACGCAATGGGTTGCAAGCATTGGTTTAATTCCGTTAACCTTATGGTATTTTCAAAATGCTTCCATCATTTCACCATTAGCTAATGTTATCGCGATACCTTGGGTGGGTTTTATTACCGTGCCGCTCACCTTAATCGCAAGTGGGTTATTTTTTATTTCGACAACCCTCGCGCATGCCGTTTTATGGCTAGCCTATTACAGCTTAGTCGCCGCATGGTATTTCTTGCAACATTTAGCCGCTTGGCATTATGCCAGTTTGCAACACACCATTACGCCATTAGCCCTGTTATCTGCCTACTTAGGTTTAGCGCTCGTGCTCGCACCACGCGGCTGGCCAAACCGCTATTTGTGTGTTTTGTTCTTTCTTCCCGCACTGTTAAACATCAGGCCTGACATACCCCAACAATCCGTGCAGATCACTTTGTTAGATGTCGGCCAAGGTTTAGCAACTGTCGTGCAAACCCAACATCACGTCTTAATTTACGACACAGGCGCCAAATTCAGCCCGACATTTGATATGGGGCAAGCCGTCGTACTGCCATTTCTCAAGCAGCAACACATCAATCATATTAACCGTATGGTTATCAGCCATGGTGATAACGATCACATCGGCGGCGCATTTTCAATATTACAAACACTCCCCGTCGATAGCATTGACACCAGCGTCCCCAAGCGTTTTAAACGACCCGCCAACTTATGCTTACGTGGGCAACATTGGCAATGGGATGGTGTGCAATTTGAATTCCTTTACCCCACACCGAAACATTTAGGATTAGATAATGATAGCTCTTGTGTATTGCGAATTTCGACAGGGCAACACCATGTGTTATTCACTGGCGACATAGAACGCTTAGCGGAAACCTATTTAGTAACACATGAAAGAAAACAATTACCGGCGGATATCTTAATCGCGCCTCATCATGGCAGTAGTACATCATCGACTTGGCCATTTATTAAAGCGGTGAATCCAAAAGCGGTGTTATTCCCTACCGGATACAATAATCGCTTCCATTTCCCCAAACCTAATATTGTGAAGCGTTACCAGCAATTAGGCGTTCAAATGTTCAACACGGCAACTGATGGTGCAATTAGTTTTACGTTAGATGAGCAAGGCATTTCGAAGCTATCTCAATATCGCATAAATAATAAGCATATCTGGACAGGCTGAGCCAAAAACTATAGCTCAGCCAATAATTTAGGTATAATGCTTCAAATTATATCAAGGCCACTCATGAAAGAATCTAGCAAAGGCGTTTACCGTCGTTTACTGCGTTATATCGTACCGTACCGTTTCGCATTTTTCTTAGGCATCTTAGGCAGTGTTGTGTACTCGGGTGTGGATGCTTATTTTACACATTTGATAAACCCACTGATCCAAAAAGGTTTTATCCATCAAGACCCGCACTTTATTATGTACCTGCCCATTGTCATCGTGGGTATTTTTCTTTTGCGTGGGATAGCCAGTTTTGCGGCCAGTTATTTTATGGCGAAAGTGGGGCGTGATGTAGTGTTAACCCTTCGCAATCAAATGTTCAAACACTTAAATAAAATCCCGGCAAATTTTTATGACACCAGCACATCAGGGCAATTGCTGAGTAAAATTATTTATAACGTTGACCAAGTAGCAGAAGCCTCAACCAATGCAGTGACTACGGCTGTGCAAGCGGTTGTATTAATTGTCGGTTTATTGATTGTAATGTTTATGACAAATTGGCGCATGACGTTACTGTATTTTGTGGCGATACCTTTAATTGCCATTATCGTACGCTGGTCAAGCAAACGTATGCGTCGTGTGAGCGGTCGCGTGCAAGACTCACTAGGCTCCGTTACGCATGTTGCCGAAGAGACAATTGAAGGTTACCGTGAAGTGCGAACCTATGGTGGCCAAGCCTATGAAACGAAAAAATTCGCGGGCACCAATCGAGACAATCGTAATCAAGCATTGAAAGTGGTGATAACAAAGTCAATCAGTACGGCATCCGTGCAATTACTTGGTGCGGCGGTATTAGCCTTCACTATTTTTCTTGCGACAAAGCTGGCCAGCCAGCAAGGTATTACTGCGGGTGACTTTGTCTCGCTGTTATTTGCCATGGTCATGCTATTAAAACCATTGAAAGATATTACCAATGTTAACAACATTATTCAGCAGGGTATTGCAGGGGCTAAAAGTGTGTTTGATTTACTTGACCACCCAGCAGAACCGGATACTGGCACAATCCAACTGCCACGCACAAAGGGTAAAATCGCTTACGAAAATGTTTGCTTTAGCTATGACTCATCAAGCAAGGCGACACTCAATAATATTAACTTTACAGTGGAGCCGGGTAAAACCGTTGCTTTAGTTGGGCGCTCTGGCGGCGGCAAATCAACTTTAATTAGTTTGTTACCGCGCTTCTATGATATTGACTCGGGTAGCATTACGATTGATGACATCAGCATTCATGATGCCACGCTGACCAGTTTACGTAATCAATTCGCGATTGTGTCACAACACGTAACGTTGTTTAACGACACCATTGCGCATAACGTCGCTTATGGTAATTTAGAAAAAGCCACCGAAGCTGAAATTTGGCAGGCCATCGATGGCGCACACGCAAGAACCTTCGTTGAATCACTGCCTGATGGATTAAATACGATTGTCGGACAAAACGGCGTCTTGTTATCAGGCGGTCAACGTCAACGCATCGCCATCGCACGAGCGATATTAAAAGATGCACCAATATTAATTCTGGATGAAGCCACATCTGCTTTAGACACTGAAGCTGAGCGTCATATTCAAGCAGCTTTCGATGAGCTGATGAAAACTCGGACAACCCTAGTGATTGCGCATCGTTTGTCGACCATTGAGAATGCCGACAACATCATGGTGATCAATGGTGGTGAAATTGCAGAAATGGGCACTCACGATGAACTGCTAGCCAAAGCAGGGCACTATGCCAAGCTTTATAATATTCAATTTGGTGAGTCGAATGAGTAAACTCACTGACAATTGGTATCGTACGAACAGCTTGACTGTGTTATTGATACCGTTGTCCTGGCTGTTTTACATAGTGATTTTATTGCGTCGTTTTTGCTATCGCATCAGCCTTTGTCGTAGCCAATCATTCCCTGTGCCCATCATTGTGATTGGTAACATCACGGTGGGTGGAACCGGCAAAACTCCGATGATCATTGCATTAGCCAATCATTTGCAACAACAAGGTTTTAAACCTGCCATTGTTAGTCGGGGTTATGGTGGCCACAATCAAAAGCCTCGTATCGTCACACCAAACAGCCAACCCAGTTTAGTGGGGGATGAGCCTATACTCATCGCTCGACACACGAACTGTCCGATGGTGATTTGTCGTAACCGCCCGGCAGCGGTGCAAGCATTATTAAACGAACATGATTGCGATGTTATTCTTAGCGATGATGGTCTGCAGCATTACGCATTAAAGCGTGACATTGAAGTTGTGATGGTCGATGGCAGTCGTCGCTTTGGTAATCAACATTTATTGCCCGCCGGCCCCTTGCGTGAACCGGTTTCGCGCTTAGCGAAGAGTGACTTTACCGTCGTCAATGGCAAAGCGGAACAATCAGAAGAGTTCAGTATGCGTATCATTGTTGGCAATGCTTATTGTTTAACGAATCCTCGCTGCCAACGTCCATTGTTAGGGTTTGCAAATCGAACCGTTCACGCGGTGGCGGGCATCGGCAATCCTGATAAATTTTTTGCGAGCTTGAGGGCGGAAAATATTAATGTAATTGAGCATGCTTTTCCCGATCATTATGACTACCAAGCGAATGACTTAAACTTCGGTGACGATCTACCGATTATCATGACAGAAAAAGATGCTGTTAAATGTCATGAGTTTGTGAATAGCAAAACTTGGTGTCTACCAATTATTGCCTTGCCCGAAGAGAATTTTTTACAAGCCTTATTGAGCAAACTAAAGGAGCTCTCATGATTAAGACGATGACTTATTGGTACAAACGTTATTTCACCGATCCGGGAGCAGGGCAGCTTGCCATCGCTCTGATATTGTTTTTTGTTATCGTAACATGCTTAAGTAATATGTTAGCTCCCGTTTTTTTTAGTATTGTGATTGCTTACCTATTAGAGTGGGGCGTCTCATGGTTAATCAAGTGCAAATTTCCACGATGGCTAGCCGTTGTTGTTATGTTCATCTTATTTGTTGGAATTGTCGTATTACTGTTATTCGGTTTAATGCCGTTAATTGTGCAACAACTCAATAGTTTCATCAAAGAACTGCCACAATTGACTGCTAAGTTTCAAACCAGCGTTCACGATTGGATTAATCATTCGACGTATATTTCGCCTGAACAAGTGCAAAAAGCCATCATCAGTGCAAAATCACAAGTAGCTAAAAGTGCACAAGACATTGTGACGCACTCCATATCCTTTATACCTAGCTTAATCACTTTCATCGTTTATTTCGTGATGGTGCCATTGTTAGTATATTTTTTCCTCATGGATAAAAAAAGCGTATTGCAATGGTCTAAACGATTTATCCCTCAACGACAACATGTGTTGACAGATGTTTGGAATGAAGTGCATAAACAGATTGGTAACTATGTCCGAGGCAAAGTATTAGAAGCCTTTATTGTCGCAGTGATGGCTTATATCGCTTTCATGCTCTTTGGCTTACAGTATGCCTTGTTATTAGCCGCCGCCGTTGGTATTTCCGTTTTTGTTCCTTACATTGGCGCCGTTGTTGTCACCATTCCTGTCGCTATTATTGCCATGATTCAATTTGGTTTTTCAGCGCATTTTTTATGGCTGGCCATTGTTTACGGGATTATATTAGCGCTCGATGGTACGGTGATCGTTGCGGTGCTTTTCTCAGGCACCAATAATTTGCATCCGATTATTATTATTGTTGCGACATTAGTGTTTGGTGGACTATGGGGTTTCTGGGGCGTATTTTTTGCTATCCCATTAGCATCGCTATTCAAAGCTGTAATGGAAGTTTGGCCGCGGACATAGGCCTCAAACTTGTCAAAACCCAGTAACTTAGGCACAATGCGGATACTTTTGTGATAGGAATAACTCATGTTTAAAGGTTCGATGGCCGCACTGGTCACACCAATGCAAGATGATGGCAAGGTAGACTTCGATGCACTTGAAGAGCTAGTGTTTTTTCACATTAAGAATCAAACAGATGCATTGGTATTGTTAGGTACTACTGCTGAGTCACCCACTTTAACTAAAATCGAAAAACAACAAATTGTCACAAATACTCTTAATCAAGTCGCTGGCAAAATGCCCATAATGGTGGGTGTTGGCACAAATGCTACTACCACCACCGTTGATAATGTCAAACAAATGACCAGCCTTGGTGTTGATGGATTACTTATTATTTCCCCATACTATAATAAGCCAACTCAAGAAGGTTTGTATCAGCATTTTATGATGGCAGCTGATGCAACCCATTTACCTGTGATTCTCTACAACCATGTGGGTAGAACTGGTGTTGATATTCAGCCTACAACAGCCGCACGTTTAGCTAAAGCATCCAATATTACGGGTTTAAAAGAAACAGTCAGTGTTGAGCGAGCTCAAGAAGTATTGCAACTCACCAATAAACTGGATATTTTCTGTGGTGATGATCCTGTCAATTTGCAAATGTTACAAGCTGGCGCAAAAGGTATTATCTCGGTGACAGCGAATGTCACTCCCAAAGCGCTGCACGACATGTGTGCCGCTTATGCCAATGGCGATCATTCAACAGCTGAAGCAATTCATAAACAACTATCTCCATTACACAAAGAGTTAGGCTTAGAAACAAACCCCATTCCTGTTAAATGGGCACTCAATTATTTGGACTTGATTCCACCTGGCATACGTTTGCCATTAACACCCTTGAGTGAAGAATATCATCAAAACATTATCAACGCTTTGCAAATGGCTGGCGTGCTAGGAGAATAACGTGAAGAAAATAATATTAGTCGTCATGACAATTTTAGTGACATGCAGTTTAAGTAGCTGTATTCATAACCGTGAAAATAATTATTTACAAAGCTATTCTGAATCATCAATCTCCATACCCAAGAAATATTCTGATGCCGCCATGAAAGATGCTTACGCTATTCCTGAGGGACCAGCATGGAGCGCTGTCAATGTAGCGAGCTATGGACCTCCCGGTAGCTTAGTTGAAAAGCAAGCCTTAGCAAAAACTGATAAGGTTAAACCGACACTAACACAATTAGGTGTTGGCAACCAAGAGCAACCCGCACTATTGGTACGCGAACCATTCAATACTGTTTGGCCTAAAATGAATGCTACACTCAAAACATTGAAATATACCTTTGTCGGCACAGATAAAGCTGTCGGCTTATATGTTGTTAAATCAGGGTTACACGCCTACCAATTTAATGTGCAACAAATCCACCAAGGCACGGTCATCACTGTGAAAAGCTATGAGCAAGGTTTGTTAACGTCGCAAATCGCGAAACAATTATTAACCCAAGTCCAAAAGCAAATACAACCCAAGAAAAAAGGATAACAATATGGAAAAACAAGCATTACTGTATTCAGGGAAAGCCAAATCCATCTACAAAACGAACGATGAAAACTTGTTTGTAATGGAATATCGCAATGACGCCACCGCATTCAACGGTGTCAAAAAAGCCGAGCTCTCACGAAAAGGTTTAGTGAACAATTATTTCAACGCTTTTATCATGGAAAAGCTTGAGCAAGCAGGTATAAAAACGCACTTCGAAAAACGTTTATCCGACAATGAGTCATTAGTTAAAAACCTAACTATGTTGCCGGTTGAGTGCGTAGTGCGAAATATCGCGGCAGGCGGCATGAGTAAACGCTTGGGCATTGAAGAGGGTACTGAGCTTCCCGAACCTGTATTTGAATTCTTTCTAAAAAATGATGAGCTCGATGATCCTATGGTCAATGATTCACATATCACTGTGTTTGGTTGGGCCACGGAAGTTGATATTGCAGCCATGAAACGTTTAACATTTGCCATTAATGACATTTTAAAGCCTTTATTTGCTGATGCTGATTTTTTATTGGTAGATTACAAGCTTGAATTTGGCCTCTGTAATGGTGAATTGTTATTAGGCGATGAATTTACACCTGATGGTTGCCGTTTATGGGATGCTAAAACTAAAGAAAAGTTTGATAAAGATCGTTTCCGTCGAGACTTAGGTGATGTTATTGGGCATTATGAACAAGCGGCCGCTCGTCTAGGCATTCAATTACCTGAGGTAGGCGCATGAGTAAAGATGTCGTTATTTCTGGCACTGGATTATTCACGCCAACGGATTGTATTACCAATGACGAACTCATTGACAGTTACAACTGTTATGTTGAGCAATTCAACCAACAACAAGCTGATGAAATCAAACAAGGTAATGTGAAAGCCTTAAAACCATCAACTGCTGAATTTGTCGAAAAAGCATCGGGGATTAAACAACGCTATGTCTTAAGTAAAGATAGCATTTTAGATATTAACACCATGGCGCCACGTATTCCTGAGCGTTCAGATGATGAATTATCTGTGCAAGCTGAAATGGCCGTCATCGCCGCTAAGCAAGCCATGAAAACAGCGAATAAAACGGCTGCTGATTTTGATGCCGTCATTGTTGCTTGCTCAAATTTACAACGACCTTATCCCGCTGTTGCTATTGAAGTGCAAGCGGCCTTAGGGATAGAAGGTTTCGCCTACGATTTAAACGTTGCGTGTTCATCCGCCACATTTGGCATTCAAGCCGCCACCAACATGGTTAAAATGGGTCAGACTAGAGCTGTATTGATGGTCAATCCAGAAATTTGTAGTGCACACTTGAATTTTTGCGATCGCAACGGTCACTTTATTTTTGGTGATGCATGTACGGCTGTGGTGATTGAAGCAGCTGAAACTGCAACTTCGAACACACAATTTTTAGTGAAAGATTGCAAATTGAAAACCATATATTCTAATAATATTCGCAATAACTTTGGCTTTTTAAATAACACCGCACCGGAAGGTATTGGCGCTAGTGATAAGTTGTTTATGCAGCAAGGCCGAAAGGTTTTTAAAGATGTTGTGCCAATGGCAATAGAATTTCTCGATCAACAATTACAAGACAACAATATCCCTATTCAAGAAATCAAACGCCTCTGGTTCCATCAAGCTAATTTAAAAATGGATCTATTAATTGCATGTCAATTATTAGGCCGCGACACAACAGCGGAAGAATTACCCATCATTCTTGATAAATATGCCAACACTAGCTCAGCCGGTTGTATTATTGCCTTACACCTTCATCATGATGATTTGCAAGCTGGCGACATTGGCTTGCTTAGCTCTTTCGGTGCAGGTTACTCCATTGGCAGCATTGTTTTGGAGAAACTTTAATGCTTAGCATTGATATTCAAGATGGCATTGCCACGATTAGCTTTAACAATCCTAACAATATGAATGCGTATGAGCCTGAAATGGCACAAGCGTTGCTTCAAGCGACGGAGGATGTTAAAAACAATGATGACATCAGAGCCGTTTGCTTGCGTGGTGAAGGAAAACTCTTTTGTACCGGTGGCGACATTCAATATTTTTCAAAACACCGTGAACAACTGCCTGAATTAATCCCCCCATCAATGCACATCTTAAAAGCCACCATCAATAATATCTTAACCATGAATAAGCCAGTCTTAGCATCCATTCATGGCGCAACTGCTGGCGTGGGTTTGAGCTTCGTTCTCGCCTGTGATTTAGCTATCAGCAGCAATGATTGTAAATTCAACATGGCTTATTCGAACCTTGGCTTGGTCCCCGATGGTGGCGCCACGTATTTTTTACCGCGTATTATCGGGCAAAAGCGTGCGATGCAGCTCGCCATGCTATCCGAAGTCATTAGCGCTGAACAAGCATTGGACTTGGGTTTAATTAATTGGACGGTTGATGCGCAAGAATTACAAGCTGCGACGCAAAAACATTTAAATCGTTTAGCAAAGGCGCCAACACAAGCATATGCCAAAATCAAAAATTTAATTAATAGCAGTTGGGAACGTGATTTAAGTGCGCAATTAGATGCCGAAGAAAAAGCATTTATCGCTTGCACTCAAACTGACGATTTTGCTGAAGGCCTATCAGCATTCTTAAATAAACAGCGAGCAAATTTTACGGGACAGTAAGTGTTAGGATTGAGGATTGAGGATTGGGATCTTTTTATTTAGTCAATATTTATTTTGGACAAGCTACGCCTTCATTATGCAGCATGCTCACTAGCTTAATCAACGGTAAGCCAATTATTGCATTGGGATCGTTAACCTTCATATCGGAGAATAGGGCGATCGCTAAACCTTCGGCTTTAACACTGCCGGCAGAAGAATAGGGTTTTTCATGTTGTAGATAAGCTTCAATCACTTCATCACTTAACTCACGAAACTGCACATGCCCCGTTTCAACTTCAACTTGCGTGCGACCCGATTCAGCATCTAACAAACATAAGCCGGTATAAAACGCCATGGTCTTGCCACTAGCTGCTCGCAACTGTGCCGTCGCATTTTCATGCGTATGTGGCTTTCCTAAAATTTTGTCGTCTAATACTGCGACTTCATCAGAGCCGATGATCAACGCATCAGGAAAATCCATCACTAGCGCCTTAGCTTTTTTGATAGACAAACGCTGTACGAGCTGAGAGGGTGATTCATCAACTAATGCAGTTTCATCTACATCAGCAGCTTGCTGATGAAATGAAATAGCTAATTTGCTAAGTATCTCGCGGCGAAACTCCGATCCAGAGGCAAGAATAATTTCTTTCATAACAATAACTTAAAGCTCTTTTTGATAAAATAATCAAGGTTAAAACAATGTGGCAGATTTTACCCTTAAACACTTTTAAAAACAACAAGTTAAGCAATAGAATTGTCCAGAAGGCAGGTGCATATTGTAAATTAATATGCTACTATTCATCGGCTATGAGTATGTCTACCTTACCAAAGCAAGTTGAACCTCGGCGATTAGCTGAGCAAGCAGGAAGTCTGCAGGGCACATTGCCGGTTGCAGGCATGGAACGTTTAGTTTCATTACTGCAAACTGATGCGGGAGAGGTACGCTGCCAACTGGATTTTACTCGTGATGTTGAAGGGTTAGTTACGATTACGACTGATCTGTCAACGAGTGTGCAATTGCAGTGCCAACGTTGTTTAAGCAATGTGGATGTTGCGATTGAAGCTAATGCTGTTTTATCACCTGTTTCGACGGATGATGAAGCGGCTAATCTCCCAGAGCGGTATGAAGCACTCATGCTGGAAGGAGATACTGTCACCTTGAGTGATATGATTGAGGATGAAATAATTTTGCAATTGCCCATTATTGCCATGCACGAAGAACAAGAGTGTTCAGTGAAAATCGCAAACAATGAGCAATCTAGTGAAGAAAAACCCAACCCTTTTCAAGTGTTGGCAGATTTAAAATTATCGCAAACTAATGTGGTAGAAACAAAAAAACCAGGAGCTAATAATGGCTGTACAACAAAATAGAAAAACTCGTTCAAAACGTGACATGCGTCGTTCACATGATGCCTTAACGGGTGCTACTTTATCAACTGATGCGACGACAGGTGAAACACACCGTCGCCACCACATCAGCGCTGACGGTTATTACCGCGGTCGCCAAGTGGTAGAGAAAAAAGAATCAGCAGACGAAGAGTAAACCTTGAATAAGGTTACCATTAGCTTGGATGTCATGGGTGGCGATAACGGCGCACAGGTTGTTTTACCTGCTGCGAAGAACGCCCTCAATAAACATGACAACTTACACTTGATATTGGTTGGCAAAGAAGAAGTTATTCATGCTGGTATTAAGCGCTACAACATTGACGCTAAACGCGTCACTGTTCAACATGCTTCGGAAGAAGTCGCAATGGATGAACGTCCATCGCTAGCCTTGCGCAACAAAAAAGATTCTTCCATGCGCGTCGCCATCAACTGCGTTAAAGAAGGCCTGGCTGATGCTTGCGTCAGTGCCGGTAACACCGGTGCATTAATGGCAACAGCAAAATTCGTATTAAAGACATTGCCCGGCGTTGACCGTCCGGCGATTATTTCTGCCTTGCCGACAACTGATCCAGATAAATTTGTCTACATGCTAGATCTGGGTGCTAATATTGACGCAACACCAGAACAATTATTTCAATTCGCAGTCATGGGGTCGGTTGTTGCTGAATCAGTTGAAAATATTGAAAATCCAACAATCGGCTTGCTCAATATTGGTGAAGAAGAAATTAAAGGTAATTTGCAAGTTAAAGAAACTGCTGAATTACTGAGCCAAGTGAAAGAAATCAATTATTTTGGTTATGTTGAAGGTGATGACATTTTTCGTGGCAAAGTCGATGTTGTCGTCTGTGATGGTTTTGTCGGAAACATTGCTTTAAAAACCAGTGAAGGTTTAGCCAAGATGTTATTAGGCCAGATTCGCCAAGCTTTTTTTGCAAACACCTTTTCAAAAATTTGTGCTTTCTTTGCAATGCCCGTATTACGCAGAATCAAACACGAACTTGATCCTGCTCGCTACAATGGCGCAAGCTTTATTGGTTTGCAAGGCACGGTTATCAAAAGTCATGGCGGCACAAACGTTCGTGGTTTTGGGCATGCCATTGATGAAGCTATCATCGAAGTTGAACGCGATGTCCCCAGCAAAATTCGTCATAAAGTCAGCCTATTACTTGAGGAAATTATCTAATGTCTGCTCAACGTATCTACTCACGTTTACTAGCGACGGGTAGTTACTTACCTGAACGTGTTGTTACCAATCAAGAATTAGAATCGATGGTGGATACCTCTGATGAATGGATTACATCACGAACCGGTATTCAAAAACGTCATATCGCAGCTGAAAATGAATCAACGGCTAGTATGGCTAAGCAAGCTGCAGCAAAAGCCATTGAACAAGCTGACATCGACCCTAATACTATCGACATGATCATTGTCGGTTCCTGTACTAACGACAAAGTTTTTCCCAGCATAGCTTGTTACCTGCAACAAGAATTTGGCATCACTAATCATACGCCTGCATTTGATATTGCTGCTGCTTGCTCAGGCTTTATTTATAGTTTAAGTATAGCGGATCAATATATCCGTACAGGTGCGGCTAAGCGTATTTTAACCGTTGGTGTCGAACAAATTTCAAGGGTTGTCGATTGGAAAGATCGAGACACTTGCGTGTTATTTGGTGACGGTGCGGGTGCAGCTATTTTTGAAGCCAGTGAAGAGGCTGGTATTTTATCCACCCACATTCATGCCGATGGTGCACACACAGAATCACTATATGCTGACCATCCACTTGCCAATCCAACCGATAATTATATTCATATGGATGGTAATACCATTTTCAAATACGCGGTTAATCACATGGGTGAAATTGTGGCGGACGCATTAAAGGCCAATAACTTAGAGCAAGATCAAATCGATTGGCTGATCCCGCACCAAGCCAATTCACGCATCATCGAAGCCATCGCTAAAAAACTGCATATGCCGATGGAAAAAGTTATTATGACGGTTAATAAACATGCGAATACATCAGCAGCGTCTGTGCCACTCGCATTAGACTGTGCTATTCGTGAAAACAACATTAAACGTGGCGATACTATTCTACTTGAAGCCTTTGGCGCAGGTCTTACTTGGGGCTCAGTCCTACTTAAATATTAACATCAACATAATTCGATATCCTTATGACTAAAAAAACTAAATTTTCTTTTGTGTTCCCAGGTCAAGGCTCTCAAAGCATTGGCATGATGGATGATTTGGCGCAACATTTTAACAGAGTTAAAGAAACCTTTGCTCAAGCTTCAGATGCTCTAGGCTACGATTTATGGCAAATCACTTGCCAAGATTCAGACGGCCAATTAAACCAAACTCAATACACCCAACCCGCCTTACTGGCAGCCGGCATTGCGACATGGCGCATCTGGCAAGAGCAGGGTGGAGCGCAACCTAGTTGTTTTGCCGGGCATAGTCTTGGTGAGTACACAGCCCTAGTTGCCGCTGACTGCATTAGTTTTGAGGATGCCATTCGTTTGGTGAGTAAGCGAGGCGAATTCATGCAAGCCGCTGTACCGAATGGCCAAGGTGCAATGGCTGCTATCATCGGCTTGAGTAATGCTGACGTTGCCGAACTCTGTATTGAAGCGGCTAAAGATGACATCCTTTCACCTGCAAATTTTAATTCACCCGGACAAGTCGTGATAGCAGGCACACAACTTGCCGTTAAGCGTGCCTGTGAACTAGCAAAACCGAAAGGTGCCAAAATGGCCATCGTCCTGCCGGTTAGCGTGCCATCGCATTGCGCCTTGATGCAACCCGCAGCTAAGCACATGCAAGCGCTATTAGAGCGGACAACCTTTAGTGCTCCATCTATCGATGTGTATCAAAATGTGGATGCCAAAAATCATCAAGATGTCACTGTGATACGTGAAAATTTAGTCGCTCAACTCTGCTCCCCGGTGCAATGGACAGATACCATCAATAACATAATTCACACGGGTGTTGAACGTATTGTGGAATGCGGACCCGGAAAAATATTAGCAGGATTAAACAAACGGATTAGCAAGCAAGTAACACACACAGCAATGTACAACACGGTAACATTGCAAGATGAACTGAAGCATGGAGTAGAGCATGAGTGATTTATTTTCGTTAGCAGGTAAAACTGCATTGGTCACAGGTGCAAGCCGCGGTATTGGCCAAGCCATAGCAAGCGCACTTGCGCAGCAAGGTGCAACAGTCATTGGTACTGCAACCAGCGAGAGCGGTGCTAATAAGATCACAGAGCACTTTGCAAATTTAAAGCTTAATGTATCGGGAAAAATACTCAATGTCGCGCAACAAGACTCTATCGATGCCTTATTTGCTGATTTAAAAGCGAATGACCAAATGCCAGATATCGTTGTGAATAACGCAGGAATCACACGTGACAACATCATGCTGCGCATGAAGGAAGACGAATGGGATGATGTTATCGAAACCAATTTAAAAAGTGTTTACCGCATGACAAAAGCTTGCTTAAAACACATGGTCAAAAATCGTTGGGGCCGCATTGTTAACATCAGTTCTGTCTCAGGTACTGCCGGCTCATTGGGCCAAGCGAATTATGCAGCAGCGAAAGCAGGGCTTATCGGTTTCAGTAAAACACTAGCCAAAGAAATTGCGACGCGCGGCATTACCGTTAACTGCATTACACCTGGTTTCATTAATAGTGATATGACAGAAGCATTACCCGACAATGTTCGCACGGTTATCCTCAGTGAAATTCCGATGGGGCGCATCGGTGAACCAGAAGAAATTGCCAGTACCGTTGCGTTTTTAGCATCGCCTGTTGCCAGTTACATAACCGGTGATACCATTAACGTAAATGGTGGCATGTACATGGTCTAATGAATTGAACAAAATAGGAGCAAAGGCAAGCAGTTCCATGCTTAATTTAAGATATTTACTTGCATAATCCACACAATTCAATAAACTAACGCTTAATCAAATTAACTAGTATTTAAAAGGGAGAGTCACACAATGGCAACTATACCAACAGAAGAAAAGGTCAAAGAAATCATCGCTGAACAACTTGGTGTTGAGCAAGATAAAGTTATTGATGAAGCATCATTTATTGATGATTTAGGCGCAGATTCACTCGACACAGTTGAATTAGTGATGGCTTTTGAAGAAGAATTCGATATCGAAATTCCTGACGAAGAAGCTGAGAAAATCGCAACAGTAAAAAATGCTGTCGATTATTTAAATACTCGCAAAGCTGACGCTGCGTAAGCATAATATTTAAAAGAAAGGTGTGCTTTGACTAAACGTCGTGTCGTCGTAACAGGTATGGGGGCCTTGTGCTCATCGGGTATTAACGTTCCCGAGATATGGCAAAATGTTCTCGCTGGCAACAGTGGCGCACATAGTGTCACGCCTTTTGATACCTCAGATTTCAGCACGAAATTTGCAGCAACCACTATAAACTTTGATATCACCCCATACATGTCGCTTAAAAACGCGCGTAAGGTTGATATCTTTGTGCAATATGCGGTTGCCGCTGCTCAACAAGCACTTGAAGATTCCGGTTTAACCATCGACGATAATAATGCTGAACGTATTGGTGTTGCGATCGGTTCAGGTATTGGCGGCTTACCGAGTATCGTTAAAAACGAACAAGCACTCGAAAGCAAAGGGCCACGCAAAATATCGCCTTTCTTTATCCCGGGCAGTATTGTCAACATGGCCGCTGGTTATGTTGCAATTCAATTTGGCTGTAAAGGCCCTAATTTTTCTATTGTAACAGCCTGTACCACGGGTAGTCATAACATTGGTAATGCCGCACGAACAATCGCCTATGGTGATGCCGACATGATGTTAGCTGGTGGTGCTGAGATGGCCACAACACCTTTAGGCTTAGGTGGTTTTAGTGCATTACGTGCACTATCAACACGTAATGATGAGCCCACTAAAGCGAGTCGTCCGTGGGATAAAGATCGTGATGGATTTGTATTAGCTGATGGTGCTGGTGTTCTTATGCTTGAAGAATACGAACATGCAAAAGCGCGCGGTGCAACTATTTATGCAGAAGTCGCGGGCCTTGGTATGAGCGCTGACGCGCATCACTTGACGATGCCCAGCCAAAACGGCATGGAACGCAGCATGAACAATGCGCTCAACGATGCAGGCCTTAATCCTGATGAAGTTGACTATATCAATGCACATGCCACATCGACACCGGCAGGTGATCCCATCGAAGCTATGGCAGTAAAAGAAGCTTTCGGTGATCATGCAACTAAACTTTGTATGAGTTCAACTAAATCGATGACCGGCCACTTACTCGGTGCTGCAGGTTCTATCGAAGCCATTTTTTCTATTTTAGCTATCCGTGATAATGTCGCTCCACCGACAATTAACTTAGATAATCCTGATGATATTTATGCAGACTTAAACTTAGTCCCACACACCGCACAACAACGTCCTATCAACATTACCCTATCAAATTCGTTTGGTTTCGGTGGCACCAACGGTTCACTTATCTTTAAAGCTGTATGAGCATGATCGCTTCTCTTGTTAACGGTGTTAGCAGCACTCAGATTGATATTTGCGATCGCGGTTTACAATATGGCGATGGTGTTTTTGAAACAATTGCCATCAAACGAAGGCAATTACTTAATTTCCCCGCGCATTTACAACGTTTAACCAACGGTTGTTCCGCTCTGCACTTCACACCCATTGACCTCGAAACACTAGAAATTGAAGCCCAGGAATTAACACAATCAATAGAGCAGGGCGTATTAAAAATCACACTGACACGCGGCAATAGCAATCGAGGTTACTCAACATCACCTGATACAGAAATAACACGCATCCTCACCCTAAATACCTGGCCAGATATGCTTGAATACGACAAGGAAGGTGTAGAGCTTGGCCTATCAAGCATTCCTTTAGCACGCAATCCTCATTTAGCAGGCATAAAACACTTAAACCGTTTAGAACAAGTATTGGCGAGTCGCGAGCTCAATGACAAAGCTGAGTTACTGATGCTCGATACGGAAGAAAATGTCATTGGCGGCATCAAAAGCAATCTATTTATCCGTCAAGACAAGACTTGGCTAACACCGGATATACATTATGCCGGCATTGCCGGTACTATGCGCAGTGTCATCATTGATCGACTCAATGTGCGAATCGCACAACTAACTTTAGCTGATATCGATCAAGCTGATGAAATTTTACTTTGTAATAGCATCATCGGCATTTGGCCTGTGACACAGTTTCACGGTACAATGTTTGCCATCGGCAACACAAGCTTGGCACTACGTGCGGCGTTACAAAAGGATATGATCATTGCGTAAATGTCTGGCTGCTTTTATTACACTACTAGCAATTACTGCCCTAGTATTCAGTTTTTATTATTACCAGTTTGTCAGTGTACCTGTTATCAATAATAACCAATGTGTGCACTACTTGATACAAGATGGTATGACCAATCGGCAATTGGCCAATGGCTTACACCAACAAGGTCTCGTTCGCCACCCTAAATTTTTTGAATTGATTTCACGTGTGGAAGGTAAGTCACGTCACTTACAAGCGGGGGAATATCAATTTTCACCGGGCGCCACTGAGCAAATGATTTTAAATAACATCGCTAGTGGTGATGTCGTCAAACATCTTATTACTATCATTGAAGGTTGGACCGTCCAACAAATGCTAACTGCCATAAAAAATGATCCTGACATCGTCCACACACTAAATGAGACAACACTAAAAACCTTAGCTCAACAACTCGATATTAAACAAAACAACCCTGAAGGTTGGTTCTTTCCCGATACCTATCAATTTGTACGCGGGACAACTGATAAGGACATTTTGGAACGAGCCTATCATCGCATGCAAGCTGAGTTAGATAGCCAATGGCAACAACGGGCACCTAATTTAGGCTATCACGATGCCTATCAAGCTCTCATTGTGGCCTCCATGATTGTTAAAGAAGCGAAAGTTGCAAGTGAGCGTCCACAGATTGCAGGCGTTATCTTGCAACGTTTAAAGAAACGTATGCGCTTACAAATTGATCCCACCGTCATTTACGGTATGGGTAGCGCCTACACGGGTAAAATCACGCGGCGTGACTTACGCAAAAAAACACCTTACAACACCTATGTGCATTATGGGTTACCGCCTACACCCATCGCATTGCCTGGCAAAGCTTCACTGCACGCAGCCTTGCATCCTGATATGACACAAGCATTATATTTTGTTGCCAGAGGTGACGGCAGCCACGTATTTTCTGATAATTTGAAGGCCCAAAATCAAGCTGTCAAACGTTATATATTAAATAAGCCGAACTCAACCCCCTAAGGAATCTCTATGTTCATTACGATTGAAGGAATAGAAGGTGTTGGTAAAACCACCAACTTAAAGCATATCGCTGAATATCTACACCATAAAGAACTACCTGTGTTGATTACACGTGAACCTGGTGGCACACCATTAGCTAATGACATCCGGTCTTTTCTATTGAATGAGCATAACGAGAAGATCCATCCAGATACTGAGTTATTGCTGATGTTCGCAGCACGTTCGCAGCACGTTCAACGCATTATCAAGCCAGCATTGGAAGCTGAAAAGTGGGTAATTTGTGATCGCTTCACTGATGCCAGTTATGCGTACCAAGGGGCAGGTCGTGGTATTGATATGGACCGTATAGCTGCATTAGAAAGCTGGGTGCAAGGTCAATTACGCCCTGATCTCACTATTTTATTGGATGCTCCCTTAGAAATCGCATTACAGCGCATCAAAAAACGCGGCAAATTAGATCGCTTTGAATCAGAAGAGATAAGTTTTTTTCGCCGTGTACGTCAATGCTATTTAGACCGCGCACAAGCAGAACCTGATCGTTTTATTATCATCAATACGGACAGAGATTTACCTGAAATACAGAAAGAAATAGATGAAAAGCTTGATGAAACACTTTTAAAATCAGCTTGCTAGCAGTTTATTTTAAAGCTTAACCAGAGGCTGAGTTAATTGAGGAGACAATCACTTAACTCAGCATAATTGTGGCTACTAGGAAGCAGGACCTCCACTTTGTTTGATAGATTGTAATTTCACTTTTTGCTCGGGTGTCAACACATTGAACATTTTATGCATGCTTGCAGCTCGGACCGAAATCATTTGAGCAATGGTGTGACCTTGTTGCTTGGCTAACTTATCAACGGCTGATTGTTTATAATTTTCATTATGGATCTGTTTTGCCAAACCTTCTTGAGACTGAACAACAACCTCCATCAGTGGCTTCAATTTTGTACGTGTATCTTCTGTGATAGTTTTCAATTGTTGCTGTTGAGCTACCGTTAAATCTAACGACTGTAAGTCCTTTTTCATTGCCATCATATGATGAGGTGGTGGTGCTTTATTAGCACTCGGTTGACCAGGTGGTTGTGCAACGGCTGATGACATCATTGCCATGGATAAACCTGCTGCTAGAATAATGGCTGATGTAGCGCCTGCTATACGATTTTTCATGATTTAAGCTCCTTATGCTTTGATTCCACTGAATAATAGACGATAATATCCAGACTATGGGTCAAGCTTGTGCAAATAGCCTGTAAATAAACCGTAAAGCTATTTTTTTCCTATAAATCACACAGTAGAATGCGAGCAAGTCACACACTTGGAGAAAAGAATGTCCAACATTTTATTGGTCGATGACGATATTGAATTAAGCGAATTATTACTGGAATATCTAGAAGCAGAAGGCTTCGAACTTGACGTTTTACATGATGGCGATGCTGTTCTACCTAAAGTGAACGAAAACAATTATGAACTCATTATTTTAGATGTGATGTTACCAGGCAAGAATGGTTTTGAAATTTTACGTGAGCTGCGCAACAACCATAACGTACCCGTGTTAATGCTAACCGCCAAAGGCGACGATGTCGATCGTATTGTCGGCTTAGAAATGGGCGCTGATGATTACCTACCAAAACCTTGTAACCCTCGTGAATTAGTCGCACGCATTAAAGCTATTTTACGTCGTAGTGAAAATATTGAAGACAAAGTAAATGACGGTATCATTAATAAAGATCAAATCGCCGTACACACACATTCACGCGATGTTTATTTAGCAGAAGATAAAGTCAAACTCACCAGTTCTGAATACAACATCCTCGAATGTTTGATCGGCCACGCAGGAAAAGTGGTAACCAAATCTGAATTAACCAAGCAAGCATTAAACAAATCACTGACAGCCTATGATCGTAGTCTTGATATGCATGTCAGCAATTTACGTAACAAACTGGGGTCATCTCCCAGCGGCGAGCAATATGTTAAAACCATCCGCGGTGTAGGCTATATGTTTATCGACTAGGAATAGAATGCGCAGTATTTATTGGAAAATATTTTTATGGTTCTGGGTAACGATGATTCTCACCGTTATCGGTATTGCTTGGTTTAGTTTTCAATTTGCCAACCAACATTATCTGCCGTTAAGTAAGCGAGCATTGATTACTAACTATGGTGTCATGGCTGTAATCACATATCAAACAGGTGACAAACCAGCGTTGCAACGTTGGCTTGATGAATTAGCTCACCGCAGTAATACCAAAGCCTACCTTATCGATGATAAAGGGCAAGACGTATTAGCGCGCAAATTACCTGAAAAAATAAAAGATGTCGTTCAAGATATGCTTGAAGGTGAAATATCACCACAAGCCACGCGTTACGGCAACATTGTCATCAGCCCTATTATTACCGCCAAAAATGGTAAAGAATTTCGCTTTGTGTCACAAAAACCAGTTTCTATCCAGCCATTACAGTATATTCACTTTTCTGGTTTTTTATACGGTTTCGTTATCGCTTTAGTCATCACAGGAATTGTTTGCTACCTACTATCAATCTATTTAATGCGTCCCATCGCCTTGTTAAAAATTGCCGCCCGAAAATTAGGGCAAGGGAATCTCGATGTCCGAGTCGGCAACACTTTATTTAAACGCCGAGACGAAATTGGCGAATTAGCCGAAGAATTCGATGGAATGGCAGACAAAATTCAAGCCATGATGGCAGCACAGCGGCGATTATTACAAGACATGTCTCATGAATTACGCACGCCATTAGCACGCCTGCAAATTGCACTCGAACTGGCTCGTAAACAAGTTGGCAATCAAGCCGAACGAGAACTTAATCGTATTGAACTTGAATCAGAACGCTTAAATGAACTCATCGGTCAAATATTATCATTAGCACGCATGTCATCTGCCGAATATAAAATGTTATTCGACATTTTTGATTTAGTTGGTGAGATTAATAGCATTATTAATGATATCGAATATGAAAACCCAGATGAAGCCAACCGTATTGAATTACACATGGATAACAATTGTCAATTTTATGGAGACCGAAAGCTCATCCGCAGCGCCATTGAAAATATTATCCGCAATGCGTTACGTTACACACCCAAACCAAAATCAATTGAAGTATATCTCAACCACAGCGACGATGATGTCAATATCACCATTCGCGACCATGGACCAGGTGTCTCTGATGAAAAACTTGAGCAATTATTCAAAGCCTTTTATCGAGTAGATGATGCCCGTACTAAACAACAAGGCGGCTATGGATTAGGTTTAGCCATTGCAAAACGTGCGATAGCGCTACATGAAGGCAGTATAAGTGCCTCAAATGCTGATGATAGCGGGCTAATCATCAACATAGACCTATCAAAAAACCGTTAATTTTGTTAAAGTAGCGCTCCCTATAATTACGCGAGCCTACGCATATGTTAACCGCAGCCAATATCACCGTCCAATTCGGTAAAAAACCGTTATTTGAAAACGTCAATGCTAAATTCAGCGATGGAAATCGCTATGGTTTAATCGGTGCAAATGGTGCGGGTAAATCAACGCTGGTTAAAGTTTTTGGCGGCACCGTTAAACCCAATGCTGGCTCAGTCTCATTATCTAGTGGTGAGCGAATGGGGACCTTAAGCCAAGACCAATTTGCTTTTGAAGATGAACGTGTCATTGATACCGTTATCATGGGTCACAGCGAATTATGGGACATTTACAAAGAACGTAATGAAATTTACAGTAAAACTGACATGACAGAAGCCGATGGTGTTCGCGTTGCTGATCTTGAAATGCAATTTGCTGAATTAGATGGCTACAGTGCAGAACCTCGCGCTGGTGAATTATTATTAGGCCTGGATATTCCTGAAGCTTCGCATACCGAATTAATGAGCACTTTAGCACCCGCATTAAAGCTGCGTGTATTACTAGCCCAAGTCTTATTTGCAGATCCACAAGTGTTACTGCTCGATGAGCCAACCAATAATTTAGATATCGGCACCATCCATTGGCTGGAAGATACTTTAAACCAAAGTAAAGCTACAATGATCATCATTTCGCATGACCGCCATTTCTTAAATAGTGTTTGTACCCATATTGCTGATCTTGATTACGGTGCACTTAAACTTTACCCTGGCAATTATGATGAATTCACCATGGCATCCATGCAAGCTCGCCAATTACAACAAGCCGATGTTGACAAGAAAAAAGCACAGGTTGAACAGCTACAAGCCTTCGTCCGTCGCTTCTCAGCTAATGCATCAAAAGCCAAACAAGCCACTTCACGTGCTCGCTTAATCGAAAAAATCAACATTGATGAAATACGTCCATCAAGTCGTCGCAGCCCTTATATTAAGCTGATTCAAGGCCAAAAACTTTTCCGTCAAGCATTATCCGTTAAGAAACTCAGCAAAAGCTATGGCGAGCATCAAATCTTTAAGAATGTCAGCTTTAACATTGCGGCAGGTGAAAAAGTAGCAATCATCGGTACCACCGGTATTGGTAAAACCACCATGATGCGCTGCATCGTCGGTGATCTCGAATGCGACAACAGTGATGCAACGATTAAATTTGCAGAGCAAGCTCAAATTGCTTATTACGCACAAGATAATTCAGACATGTTTGCGAATGACATTAGCTTGTATGATTTCTTATATCAATTTAAAAAACCATCTGACGATGAACCCGCGGTTCGTGGTGCACTCGGGCGCATGTTATTTTCAGGTGATGATTCATCGAAAAAAATCAGCGCACTATCTGGTGGGGAAAAAGCACGCTTAATGTTCGCTAAATTCACACTAGAAATGCCTAATGTATTGTTACTCGATGAACCTACCAATCACTTGGATATGGAATCTATCGAAGCCTTGAATACGGCGTTAGAAGCCTATGAAGGTACAGTATTATTCGTCAGCCACGATAGAGAATTTGTGTCATCAATTGCTACACGTATTATTGAAATCACGACGAATGATGTCAGAGATTATCACGGCGCTTACGATAGCTATTTAGAAAAATATAATCAAAAGTAACCCATTATGATGGCTATAACTATACCCATTGCACTTTAAAGCAAAAAATCATAGCATCCGATTTTTTGACTGTTACATATTTTCCCTAAAACCGCAGTAATTTGAAGTGTTTTTCACATTCTGTTACCATGTTTAGTCATGAAAGCAAGCAATCTGACCATCTGTAATGAAACCATCCACCCCGGCGAAGATATTTCTTTAGCACTACCGCTACCAGAATTATTTAGCTGTGCGCCTATGTATATGCCGATTAAAGTTATACATGGTAAAGAGGCTGGCCCTTGTTTATTACTCACCGCGGCTATGCATGGTAATGAAATTAATGGTACGGCCATTATTAATAAATTACTCGAAGTACCTGCAATCAAACGGCTCAAAGGCACGGTAATTGCTGTGCCCATTTTGAATGTATACGCTTTTATTAATAAGGCGAGAACAATGCCGGGTGGTGTGATGCTTAACCAATCATTTCCCGGCTCAGAACATGGTACTTATGCTTCACGCACCGCGTACTTATTTAATCAAGAAATTTTAAATTTAGCTGATTACAGTATCGATTTACAAACAGGTTTTGTTAACCATAGCAATCTACCACAAATTTTTATTAATCCTGACAATGAAGAACAACTCGCATTAGCCGAAGCTTTTTCAGCACCGGTTATTTCAAGCATTAAAACAGATGCAGGTTCTTTACGAGAAGCTGCAGATAAACGTAACATCCCTCACATTGTTTATGAAGCAGGTGAAGCATTACGTTTTGATGAACAAGCTATCAAAACTGGTGTCAGAGGTATTTTAAATGTGATGCAACATCTCAACATGATAACAGCCAAAACGAAAAAATTAGGCTCACCATCATTTCAAGTAAAAGGAACTCGCTGGGTTCGCGCATCGAATAGTGGTATGCATCACTCAAAATTAAAGCTTGGGCAAGAAGTAAAAAAAGGCCAAAAAACAAGTGTTATTAAAGATCCTTTTTCTGCCGGTGAGGATAGGGATGTGATCGCACCTTTTAGTGGGGTTGTTGTGAGTATCAATAAGTTACCCCTGGTACGTGAAGGTGAAACCTTATTTAAGATTGCGGTGTTCGAAGAAATGGAATTAGCCACCACTCATTTTGAAGACTGGCAACCCAATACAACTATTCCCAACCATACAGCCGAATAAATTATGCATCGCGCCGATCAAAACATAAGCCTATTAGGCGTTTTCATTTGGTCAATAGCCGCGTTGTTTTTTCTCTATGAGTTCTTCTTAAGAACCTTTGTCGGCTCAATCGCCCACCAAATCATTCCGGATCTACACTTAACCATAGAACAATTCACATTCATTGGTAGTGCCTATTACATCGCCTACGGCATGATGCAAATCCCTGTTGGTATACTCGCTGATAAATTCGGCGTGAAAAATATTATGATTTTTGCGACACTTTGCTGTGCGCTAGCAACCTTCTTATTCGCACATGCCACGAGCTTCCCAACCGCCTTCATTGGCCGATTTTTGATGGGCTTTGGCTCCGCATTTGCATTCATCAGCTTGCTAGTGATTGCGTCAACCTGGTTCCCGCATAAATACTTTGGTTTCTTTGCGGGTATGTCACAGTTTATCGGCACCATGGGGCCTGTTCTGGCAGGCGGACCTCTCGTTTCATTTCTTAATGATAGTCATGTCAGCTGGCGTTTAGCCATGTCCGAGGTTGCCATATTTGGCGTCGTATTAGCTGTTTTAGCGTTTCTATTTATAAAGAATAAACCCAGAGGTGGCGAACAATCGCTTATGTATCTCACTCGAGAAGAGGGCTTAATGATACGTTTAAAACGATTGCTTAAAAACAAACAAGCTTGGGTGGTGGCTAGCTATTCAGGCACCGTCTATGTTGCTATTGCTGTCATGGCGGCCGTTTGGGGCACGGAATACTTGCAAACACGTGGACTCACACAAAGTACCGCCGCTTATATGATATCGCTATCTTGGATAGCTTATGCCATCGGTTGCCCCTTGTTAGGTGTAATATCGGATATCACTAAGCGCAGAAAACCCGCTATGTTAATAGCAGCAATATTAGGCGTGATATCTACCCTGTGTATCGTCTATATCGACATCCAACAAACGTGGATCTATGGCGTATTGTTTGCGCTATTAGGCTTAGCCGCCGCCGGCCAAAATGTCGGTTTCGCCGCAATTGCCGAACATACCAGTTTTTCCGTTAAAGCCACCGCACTTGGCCTCAATAATGGCTTTATTACACTCTCTACTGCCATACTACCCATTATCATTGGTCTATTCATCAGCCATGCGTCTCATGGGCACGCCACTAGCGCATTAGTCAGCAGCGACTTCACTCTGGGCTTATCTTTTTTACCGCTAATGTATGTTCTCGCGACGTTAATTTGCCTATTCGGATTTCGAGAAACCTACTGTAAACCACAAAAAAATATTATTATTCTTAAGACATCTAATCAGGCTTAATTAATTTTTTTCGTCCGGAAGCATGACGTTCGCGAAGCTCAACATCAATATAACGATCAGTAATAGCACTGGAACCATGCCCAGCGTCATCACGTACATGCTCGCGGGGTCGTGTTTTCACATCATCAGAGATACCCGTGTGGCGCAGCCAATGGACTGTCGCAGCGCGTAATTGATCAGCATCTTCTTTGAACCCATCATTGATCATCCGTTCAACACCTTTATCAAAACATTCTTGCACTAACATACGAATATGCCGCGTGCTGGATACAGGCCCATGGCCACGTGTTTTAAAAATTAATGGTGTTGTTTCACCGGGTGAGGGCAGAGGTGTGTAATCCAATGCTTGGCGATAACGTTTGAGTGCTTTTAGCATCGCATCACTGACCGTGATATCGCGCTCTTTGTTACCTTTACCGACTGTTTTAAACCACCAATTGCCATCCATATCGCGGTGAAAATCACCCATCTGAGGTTGCCAACGTTCACTGGCCGCTAATTCAGAAATACGCAAATACATGCCGTACAGCGCATTCATCATAAACAAACTGCGTTCATATTTTTCAGGTTCGGCATCCGCCATTTTTTCAACGGTCTCAATCACGTACGCCCATTGCAATTCCGACAAACGTCTTATCGGTGTTTGCCCTTGTTGCTTACGAATAAATTTACTTTTTTGGCGAATTTGCGCAACCGGATTAAATTCAGCATATTCTTCTTGAATCAAATAATTAAAAAAGCTACCGAGCACAGCAAAAATAGCCTGCAACGCTTTTTGCGATAGGGCATAGTTTTTAACAGATGGTAACTTACCTGCCTGACGTTCAACCTTACTCACTGTCACAACGAAAGGGCGCCATTCAGGATTAGGCATGCGCAATCCTTCTTTATTCACAAATCGATCACATTTTTTTAACGCTATCCAATCATCAAAGGGGCGTTGGCAAAAATAAATGTAGTTTTCAATATCTTGACGCTTAAGTTGCTTCAAAGATTTTTTGGCCACATGCACGCACCATTGTAATAATCGTTCTATTTCACGCCGATAGGAATTAAACGTCGCTTCACTGCCACGGTAACTATAAATAAATTCAGCCGCATGCAAGAGATCATCTTGATACGGAAACGCCTTAGGCAGAACATGTGGATCGTGATGATCAAGCGTATCAAATAGTGCGGTTATAGTTTTTTCTTTACTCATGTATCAATTGTTACATGAATACTGGAAAATGCAACATTAACTCGATATCATACTAACTTAATATTAATAATACCTTTTTACAAAAGGCTGATTACGGATTTAAAACGTCATGTAGCCATTTAATTCACCTTATCACAGCTCTCATATTAGTCTAGACGGGAAATATCTTACTACATGCAACAAAAACAGTGGCTAACAGCCCAACTGTTACATTGAAAATTGTTAACCAACGAACCAATGGTGTTAATTTCATATTAAAAAATCGCGATTTATTTAGGGCTAATAATTACTTTTTGGAATCAACCAAACCAACACGGTCGTAAGAACAACTGCAATCATCAACAGAACCATCACACCATGAAAACCACTGAGAAATGCATGCACTAAATTGGTTTGCGCTAATTCCGCAGCTTTAATATGATAAAACACGACTCCTGAAATAGCTAAGCCACTAGCGCCACCAAAATTCCGAACCGTTAAAAACATACCAGAGGCAACACCTGCAGCATTTCCAGGCACTGATGACATCGCATAGGCTGTTGCAGTGGAATACATTAAGCCCCAGCCAATGCCAAACAAAACAAACGCCGTAATCCGAAAGGTGACCTCACGCTCAGTACCAAAATGGAACTGCATGATCGTCGAGGCCAACAAAATTGCTAATTGGATGCTTAGCAGCCATTGCATCGACATTAATCTCGTAAGAAAGCCAACACAGTAAGCACTAGCGGCAACACACAGCATAATTGGCAAGAGCATAAACCCAACACCTAACGCAGAATAATGCAATACACCATGTAGATACAGCGGCAAGATAAAAAAGCTCGCATACATATAGAATCCGTTTAAACCTGTGACACAACTCGCACGCAAGTAATCAGGGTGTGAAAATAATTTAACATCAATAATCGGATAGGCGATTTTTTCACCATGGACAAACACCAAGGCAATTGAAGACAGCCCAACAAAAAACAAACTGATCACCCACGGTGACTGCCAACCCCAAGCGGGGATTTGTAATATCGAACCAATTAAACAACTCACACCAATAGCCAAGAAAACAAACCCAAACCCATCAATATGCATTGCTTGTTTTTCAATATGACGAAGACGTAAAGTAAAAACACATATCAGCAAAGCGACAATAGTGGTTGGCACATTAATGAGGAATATCCAACGCCAAGATGAAAAATGCACAATAAAACCACCCAGCGCAGGCCCAAGCGCTAAACCAATACCACTAGCACCACTCCATAATGATACTGCCAAGTGTTTATGCTCTTTAGGGAAAATATGTGTCACGATGGCTAGCGAACTCGGGAATAAACCTGCAATGGCTAACCCTTGAAAGCCACGTGCAATAATCAAACTTTCAACATTAGATGCCATACCTGCAAGTAAAGAGGCCAACACAAATATGGCCATTGAAGCATACAAAATTTTTGTTTCCCCAATGACATCCGCTATACGTCCTAACGTGATTAAGAAAGCACATAACACAATGGCGAACGCATCGATCACCCAGCGTAACTCCACCAAGCTAGTTGAAAATGATTTTTGAATCGCCGGTAATGCCGTGTTAACAATAGAAAAATCGATAGCGAAAAGGGCAGTGGCAAGACTAATGCCGATAAGCGCAAACCAATCGCGCAATGTGATAGTCCCTTTGGCCATGTCTGATTCCTTATGACTGAGCTTAGACAATCAGTTTAGCACAGACACCTAATTCTGATTTACGTCTTCCGCATTCAGATATGGTCATTAAATTAACAGTCACATGAGGCGCTAACTTGAACTCTAGGGATTATCTGCTATTTTTGTAGCTCACACATAAACATAACACTCAACGGAGAGAGATCATGAAGCTTATCAAGCTACTCACTATTTTAGTGCTTGCCACATTTATTTCAGCCTGCACAACGACAACCCAACCGGTTCAACTCAAGCCTACATTGAAAGCAACTAAACAACAAAACATTGGTCAAGGTAAAGAAGTCGCTGTCACTATCGATGATGCCAGAAAATTTAAGTCCATTGGCAAGAGCATCACCAACACTCGCACCAACCCTACAGTGCCCGTCAATATTTCAGGTGATGTGGCAGACACTTTACAAAAAGTCGTCGATCAAGGCTTGTCACAATATGGTTTCAAATCTAGTGAAAAAGGCGCAACCAAACTGAAAGTCGACTTATCAACATTTAGCTACAAAGCCACAGAAGGCACATTCAAAACATCCGTTATCATTAACACAGTGATTAATGTCACTGCCACTAATGGCAACAAAACCTATCATTCCAGCTACGAAGCCAACCGAAGCTTCAGTGGTGTATTCACTCCGTCAAATAAGGACAATGCGAAAAACATCAATCTTGCTTTTTCTGATGTGATTAATAAAATGATGGATGATAAGAGTTTAATGAACTTTTTAGCAAAATAATAATTGATTCCTTCTCCCGCCATGCGGGAGAAGATGCTCAGAAGGGCAGAACAAGGTATTATTAAGCTAGCTCCAGACAGCCACAACTGCCATTACGGCAAACCCAACAATCACGAAGCTAAAGTTTCGCAAATTACAGCACTTTTGCACCATAATGGCATTGGATAAGCCATGCAAAGTCCCAAGATATAAAAACGTACCTGCGGCTAACGCGCTAAAAATAGGCTCAAGCAATGGCATATGTTGCGTGCCCTGGTTGATTACCGAACCGACTAAAATTCCGAATGGTGTCATCAAAGCAAACACTAAAAACATTAACATACCGACTTTATTCGACATCGTTGTTTTGGTGATTTGAACTGCCAATGCAAAACTTGCGGCCCATTTGTGCGCAAGTATCGCCAAGAAAATCACAATAAATACCGACCAAGTCGCACTTAACCCCAATGCCGCACCGGCTAAAAATGAATGAATCGATAACATCACAAAAGCCAACACCGCAAACCCCGGATGCCCAGCTCCTTTGTGTTCTTGCATTTCACGCCCTAAATGCTCAAGCCAAAGTAAAAACAAAAACATAATTCCCGCTAATAAAAAAGGAATAGGGTAATGATAACCCAGCTGATTAAATTCTTGGGCCGAATCACCTAACATATGCAATAAGCCAGCGCCTAAAAACACACCCGCAGCTAATGATTCACCTATGGGGAATTCTCGCCCACGCTCACTACCCAAACGCTTCAGAAACGGATAACTGCCTGCAATGATGGCAACTAAGAAAATGATTAGCATACTGATTAACTTCACAAGGCACCTCTGGTAACATATCATCATGATATTATGTGTATTATTGCCCACAATCTCCTCCCACTCAAGAAAATCATTATATTTAGCAATAATCATCAAACAAACGTACATGAACTCCCGTAACCTTCACAAGGTAAATGAACATGAACTACCAACATCAATTAGACAACGTCATCGAGTATATCGGCAAGCATTTTGATGAGCCACTCACATTGACCCAACTCAGCGATGTCGCGTGTTTTTCGAAATACCATTTTCATCGTTTATTTACAGCATACACGGGTATGTCTTTGCAGCAATATATACGGTGGCTACGTTTAAAACGCGCAGCTCATCAACTGATTGTGAATAAAGACACACCTATTATTGATATTGCAGTCAGTGCAGGGTTTGAATCGCATGAAGCATTCACGCGAGCCTTTAAGCAAGCATGCCAGCTAAATCCGAGTGAGTTTCGCTCGCGCTCTAGTTTTGCGGCTTGGGCGACACCACCGTACTGTCTGCCTAAACAACAAGGTGAAATAATGATGAATGTAACAATCAAAGAGCAGCCAGAAAGACGCTTAGCGGTATTAGAACACCGCGGCAACCCAGAAAAATTTGGCGAAACGGTTAACGCACTAACCACATGGGCCAAAGCGCAAACAATAGATCTCAAGCCCAAACCAGGTGAAGCCTTTGGCTTTGCCTATGATGATCCCAAGACAACCGAACCTGAAGCATTTCGGTTTGACCTTGGCATCACCATTCCTAAGCAATTGAAGCTCGAAGAAGGTGACGTTATTGAAAAATACTTACCTGCTGGCCGCTATGCTACTGTCATGCATAAAGGCTCAAGGGATACCATTGATGAAATCGTATACGGTTTATTTCGTGACTGGTTACCTGATTCTGGTGAAGAGCTAGGTGATTTACCTTGCCTATTCGTTTATTATAACTTTGAACATGAAGTCGCAGACACAGAACTGCTGACGGAATGTTGGTTATACTTAAAGTAGAAGACTATGATTAACGCCATAAAAAACTTACTGTCCATTGCGGTTGGCATGATGACCATCCGCTTTGCACAGACCTTAACAACTTTCATCATGATGGTGATACTTGCGCAGCTAGGGCATACCGCTTTAGCTGCAAGTTTTACGATCGGCATGTTACGGGTTGTAATTATGTTAATTTTTATGGCGCCATTGTTTTCACTCGGTGCAATTGTCGGGCGCCAATTTGCCAGCAATCAACAACAGGTTCTACCCAGTGTATTGCGTCAAGCATGGTTAGTTGCATTGGCTATTGGCATTCCTGCCACAATAGTTGTTGCATGCATCAAGCCTATTTTAATCGCAACGCATCAACCACCTGCGGTTACCCCTTTAGTCTGGGATTATTTTAAATATTTTTTGATTGCCATGCCCATTTTTTATTTGAACATTGCTAACCAACAATTTTTAGCTGGCTCAAAACGCCAAAATATTGTTGCGATAATTTCACTGCTGACCATTGTGATTGCTACCATTTTAAATTTAGGTTTCGTGCTGGGTTATTTTGGTTTCCCGCAATATGGCGTAGAAGGTGCGGGTATTGCCACATTGCTTGGGGCAAGCATTAGCTTCATCATTACCAGCTACGTTGTGATCAAGCATGTCGGGAAACCACTGTTCAAGCAACCTCACTTAGATTTCACATGGTTTAAATTGATTTTAAAAGTTGGCATGCCCATTTGCTTTAAAATCAGTGGCGACATGTTAATGAAGCTGGCTTTCACGATTCTAGTCGGCTGGCTAGGCGTGACGGCCATGGCTGCAAGCCAAATCTCCAATGAATATATGTTGTTATTAATTGTGCCGGTATTTGGCTTAAGTGAAGCCTGTGCCATCGCCATTAGCCATGTCAACGGCGAACACAAGCAAGAACGTATGCGACAATTAGGTAATGCATCAATGCTAACGGCAACCGTCCTCACTATTGGTGCCGGCATTTTGTTTGCTATTTTTCATCGCCCATTGGCCAGCGTGTTTATTCATTTTAATAGCAGCGGGGCAGAAGCCATCTACGTACTCGCCATGTGGCTATTAGTTATCCGCGTGCTCACTATGTTTTTTGATGGCATCGAAATGAGCTTAATCGGCTGCCTACGCGGCCTCTACGACACGCAATTCCCCATGTGGTTGGCCATCGGTATGAATTGGTTAATCACCGTGCCATTGGCCTACATACTTGGCTTTACACTACACATGGGTGTCATCGGTATCGCCTTATCCATTGTCATCGCACGTTGTTTCTCAACCACGGCAATTGTGCTACGCTGGCGCTGGCAATTACACCGATGTCAATAATCCAAAAGGAGCACCAGCATGAAATCAGTATTATTTAGCATGGCCGTTAAGCCCGGAAAGCTTGAAGAATATAAAGCCTTTGCGAAAGAAACCCTAGCTAGGATGGATGAATACAGTGACATGATGAAACGTTACGACATACACAGCGCCAAGGTCTGGCTAAAACAAATTGCTGGCACTGACTATGTCTTTGTTTATCACGATGTTGGCCCTAACTTTGAAGAAAAAATGCAAGGTTGGGAATCATCCGATCATCCATTCGACAAATGGTTCAATGAGGCATTAATGGACTCTTACGACATTGAAAACATTGCAGCTATGGAAGCACCAGAGCAACTGTTTGATGTGAAAGTGTAAATAACCACTCATGAAAATTAATGGCATTAATCACATCACCTTCGCTACGGCTAATTTAGAAACATCAATTGCTTTTTATCAAAACATTCTCGGCTTTGAATTAGCGGCAACTTGGGACTCGGGAGCTTATCTACAATCAGGTGAATTATGGTTGTGCTTGAGTTTTGATGAAGCAACTAAAACTGAACCCACAAAAGACTACAGCCATATTGCATTGAACATTGATGAAGCCGACTTCCCTCAATTTGAACAACTCATTTCAACACACGATATTCCCATCTGGAAAACTAACAGCAGTGAAGGGCAGTCCCTATACATTTTAGATCCCGATCACAACAAGCTGGAATTACACAGTTCCACATTAAAGAGTCGACTTCAACACATGCAACAACATCCTTATCCTGGGATGAAATTCCACTAGCTCATTAATTGTTTAATTGTCGTTACAATGTGCCTGTCAACTTTATTCATCATGGCTATAGGCATTGGCAATTCTTGCTTTATCGCTTGCCATTGTGAAGTGGTAGCTTCCATAGTTTGCTGTAATGTTTTAATTAGCAAGGCTTTCGAGAAATTCACCTTGTTCGCCATCCGTATAAAATGATCGCGTGATAATTTCGTCATGTTTTTTTCACCAGCGACACTCAACGCTAAGGTTTCATTCGGAAGATAAACTTGTGTGGACACATAATCATAAGCCGGTGCCAAAGTAGGGTGTATGCCATCACGATAAATCAATGCCCAATTTTTTAAGTGCATATCACCATTACCCATCAACACACTGAATATTAAACGCTTAATAAATTCTTTCGCCTGAACCTCACCCATCACCACATTTATTTTTCCAAGCATATTTCCGCAACTGACTTTCTGATACTTTTTGTTGGGATAGAGTCCATAAACTTGTGCGAAATCTTCAACATGAATACGTTTTTCAGCTTCACGATCAAAACGTTTCACCGCGAGTGCTTTGCCTTTTTGTTGATAAGCGATGTCAGGCAAATGAGTAATATCTTCAATATTGATTAACTGTGTGTCTGGCACGTCAATACCAATCGCTTTTGCTAGTTGCAACATGGAATATTCGTTTTCAGGTACATGCTGAAACTGAGCTGAAGGCAACTTAACAATCCAATCACCTTCATAACCGTGAGCGGGGATTGTTAAACCGCCATGGGCTTCTTGCAATGCAGAAAATTTCAATTGCACACCGGCTAATGAAAACTTTAAAATGCCTGGATCAGCTTTATCCGTTTCAATCAAACTTAATTCAGCATTTTGTGTTTGATCAATATTATCCGCCGGTTTTAAAATCACAGCACCCGGCAAATCATGCCCTAGTAACTGCAATAAGCTAAAATCTCTAGCTGATTTAATACCCGCTTTACTCGCAAGGTATTCGCGCAAATGTCCTTCAGGTAATAAATTCGCAAAAAAACTAGGCGCCTTAGTCTGTGAAGCAGCACCGCCAGTCATTACATCACCGGTTATATTAATAAATGATTGGCTAAGCGTCGGGCGATCGGGTTGCGCTAAATAACTATCAGCAAAATCGAAACTAATACGTTCACCTGGCAAGCGCGTCAACTGTCCTACCAAGCTTGTATTCAAATAAACGTTTAATACAGCAATATCACTCATCATCATCTTCTTCATTAATTTGCCACAAAGGCTCATCCATTGACTTACCTTCAACCATGGCTTGCACGGCCGAACGAAAATACTTTGGCACTAACATCACCTCATGCTCCAAAGCATCAGCAAACTTAATTACATTTGACAATTGTAGATCAACCTTGCCCGCTTCCACTTCTGAAACTCGACCTTGCTTAATGCCTAACTTGTTAGCCAATGCCAATTGTGAGAGACTCTTAGCTCTGCGAAGCTGGCTTAATTTTTGATATATACTGCTCATATATCTATCATAGCATATATTAGAGCTTTTAATATCTATAATTAAAGATATTTCTACTTTTAAGCATAAAATTCGTTGAACACAAAGGATACGGTGCGACAGTAGCAAGGTAGGCTAATCATATTAATCAGGAGAGTAACATGACAGCACAAACGATTTACCATGAATGGGATAGGGCACTAGCCAATAACGATAAACCCGCTTTATTAGCACTCTATGATGAAAACGCCACAATAGAAAGTCCATTAATCCCCCACTTGCTTAAGCAACCTACCGGTATATGCCAGGGAAAAACTGCTATTGCTGAGCTCATTAATGAGGTGTCCAAACACAAACCTAAATTACGACGATATCACCGCACGCCTTGTTTGCAACATGACAATTTAATCATGTGGGAATACCCCCGGCAGACACCTGAAGGTGAGCAAATGGACTTTGTTGAAGTGATGGAATTAAATGATAAAGGCTTGATCCAAAAACATCGCGTGTATTGGGGATGGCGAGGCTTCCAAGTGTTAATGGAAGATGAGTATCATGCCTAGAGCAGTGCATAGACATTGGCAAAATTACTTGATAAACACACCAGCAGGCTGTATAACAATCACACACAACCATAGCTGTTCAATAACTAAAATAGTTCACGGCTAATTAATCCTGAGGAAGCTCTGTTATGACAATTTATCTTAAGAAAATTGTTCTTGCCCTAATTTTGAATTGTTTTCTGTTAGGCGCTTATGCAAACACATCAAGCATCCAATGGGCAACCTGCCCGACGAAAGATCAACTAGGCAACGTCATAACAAGCATTCCGGGGTTCAAGTGCGGTTACTTTCAAGTTCCACTTGATTACCAACATCCTAACCAGGGAAGAACATCCTTATTCATGACCCTACATAAAGCAACAGGCACTAAGCTAGGTACCATTATTTATAACTTTGGTGGCCCTTGGAATGATAATGTGACTTATCTACGATCAATCGGAGGCAACTTACCACCGGCTGACATTCTGGCACATTATGATGTCGCGACATTTTTAAATCGTGGCGTCTCTGATGGCACACAGTTTACCTGCCATACCAACAACCCTGAACAATTAAAATTTGTCGAAGAACAAATTGCACAAATCAACATTAGCACCCCAGCGAACACAGACAAGCTTTATCAACTTTCAAAAGAAAAAGCTGCACTATGTCAATATCCGAACATAATTCATTATGCCGATACTCATCAAACGGTTAATGATTTAGAAGAATTCCGCAAAGCCTTAAACATTAAGCAATTTGATTATTACGGTGGTTCTTATGGCACACGTCTTGGGCTGGCTTACATGATGACTTATCCCAATAGCATGAGAAATGCTGTGCTAGATGGCAATATGGCACCAAATAATGATGCCATGGTAGTATTTAATGATTGGGCAGCAACCAATGAGCAAACCATTAAATTTCTGTTTCAATCTTGTGTCGATGCCAAATCACAATGTCCGCTTTATGATCCAACCGCAGGTTTGAGTACAGCACAGGAAATGCAAAATGCGTACCTCAACTTACTGCAAACGCTGAGTGCAAATGATAATGACACGCATAAAATCAATGCGGGTGAATTAAATGCACTAACTTTTCAAATAGTATCTGATAACGCAACATATCCAACACTGATGACTGCATTAAAGCCTGCTATCGTCAATCATCAGTTCGCTGAGCTAACAAAGGCCTATAGTGCAGCAATGAGTTATGATTTCAAATCAGGCACTTACGCTGCAAATTTTTGGCCAATCTATCAAACAGCATTAGAAGTCCCTAGTACAGTATTTCCCGCTGATTATACTAATTACCGACAATTAGCTGACGAACAAAATTGGCAAGACTTTATTAGCGAAAAACTTGCTGCATACCCATTGTTAGGCGGATATATGGCCGCGACACAAGCAAGTTTGTATATTGCGCCACCTGCAAAATCTAACCCTTTACTCCCGGCCGATGGCGGAAAACTCCCTGAATTTAAAGGGCAAGTGCTATTACTAGGTAATCGCTACGATCCCAGAACCCCTTACCCATGGACACAGCAGGTTTATCAACTACTACAAAAAAACCATATCACATCGAGTCTCACCACATGGACCGGAGCAGGGCATGAAGCTTATCAAATCAACACACCTGATGGTGGTTGCGCTGACACGACCGTCAATGACTTCTTCATTTCGAAAACATTACCACCAAGTAAAACTTGCACTGATGGCACCAACCCATTTTTAAATACCACTAACAAAGCGTTACTTTCCAGCAAATCAGTGCAATCAAATATTATGAACGTGAAAAAATAAAAATGCTTGTCGCGGTAATATCGTATAGTGAGCAACTATGAATACTGAAAAACTATTCTCCTACGGCACATTACAATCTAAAAATGTACAGCTAACCAATTATGGCCGTTTACTTCATGGTCATGCTGATTGCTTGCCAGGCTATATTTTAAAAAATTTAACCATTAAGGCTGGAAATTGAATGATAAAGAAAATAGGGCAGCAGGCATAGCCAATATTCTCGCTAAACCCAGTTGGTTAGAGTCGATGAGGTAGCGACCCCATTCGTGTCAAGATTTACGATTTAGACTTAGTCATTCAACCTGAATGATATCAGTAACACAAGCCCACTCCGCATTTTTTAACAAAACGAACTCTCACACTGCAACCAAAATGGCGGTGCATAAAAAAAGCAAGCCTACAGTATATAATGGAAGCGGTTTAAAGAGAAAAACTGAAAGTAGCCAAATTAAACTCAAAATAACTGGATAGATGAAGGATTGAACTATCCCGCACCCTATAAAATTAAACGACAAAATTAACAATTCAGACAACACTGCACCTAAAAACCAGAGGATATCACTAGCTTGTGAAAAGCGAATACCTTCTCCAGATTCAACACGCATCTTAATGCCTATGAGGATACGCCTTTCCATAAGGTAATGAAGGGCAACCATTATGTAACTAAACACTTTTGAAAATATGTTTGACGCTTTATTCTCTCGTGTTCGAATAACTAAGCGAGTTTCTTGGTTACTTATTTCTTTAAGCAAGAATGTACCCCAGTTTTCCAGGATAAGAGTTTTTTCCAGCTGAACTTCAAGTACGCGAAAATTATATGGGATAATGCTGCTCTTTTCATCAACTGAACCACGAACTATATCACCCACATTGATTTCTTGGAATTCTGGACGAATAAAATTCTGGTGTCGTGTTTTATACCCTAATAGATTTTCAATAAAGCTATAACTATAAAACCCACACCTATCAGCACCCAATTGTATTAACCATTTCCATACATCAGCTTTTTTGGCAAAGATTGATATAGCTCGAGTTGACTTGGTAACCAAAGATTTTTCATCGCCATGCATTGACATAGCAACTTCTTCATTAGAGGCTCACCATCTTGTGATAGTTGGCCTTAGAAAAAAATGATATATTAATATCTGAAAGAATATGATTGCTAAACCATGCATTTTAGAGATCTTTTCCATCGAAATGATGTAGTGGTAAATGCTGCCAATCACAATCATCTAAAATACCCAGGTTAATCACATACGGAAAAACAGGCTCTGGTGGTGTGCAATAAATAAATATACTGCAATCTTGACAGAAGTAATGTTTACCCTTCATTTTGTTGAATTGATAACATGTTAAATTATTTTTACCTTCTCGTATTTTAATATCGTCAACAACATGCATGATGGCATTACGCTTACTACAATAAGAACAGTTACAAACCGCTGGCTGATTTAATTCAAACTCGCAAACTAATTCAACCTTCTGACAATGGCAAGATCCTGTATACTGCATCGCTAATCTTCCTTTTCTGCTGCTAGGTTTGGGTTATTCTGATTTATCGCATCATAGTAAGATAAAACAATTGATAGGTTATTGTCAGACATGCATATTCCTTTTGCTAATTATGGCCTTCTCAATTCATCATCCAATTGTTAATCGCTTTTTTCATTTAGAGACACTTTATCATAGGGTAATAGCCCCATCAACTCAAAAAACTTCAGAACTTAAGGTATAATAAGCTTGTATAGACACACTGGAGCCATTATGGACGCTAAAATCATCCAGCAACTCAAACAACAAGGCAACTGCTTCATCAAACTACCTAATGATATTCATCAATCTATTGTAGCTATTCAAGCAACGGCTTTCGATTATTTTCATCAACCTGATGACATAAAAAAACAAATGCCTTTTGCCGATGGCAACGGTTATATTAATCATGCTGACAGCACTGTACACAATGTTCAGCGGTATATCTTTCGCGGCAAAAAACCTGCGACCACATTTGAACATTGCCAGGACAAAATGAAAACTGTCCGACGCTATTACTTTGAACACATCTTCACACCACTGATTAAAAATATATTTAAAGATGTTGGGATTACTGAAGCTGCTGAATCAGTGCTAGATGATGCAGACTACACCTTATCACTGGTTTATTATCCCGCATGCAACAGCGATAACCTTGGCCTAACCCCGCATAAAGATTCTGCAACATTAACGGCATTATGGGCACAGCAGCCTGGCTTTGAAGCAAAGATTGAAGGCCAATGGCAACCCATTACCATCGATCCTGGCTACATTGCCGTACAAGTCGGGAAATCGCTTGAAATCATGACCAATGGCGCTTATAAGGCTCTTGAGCATCGCGTTATGCTTGAGAGTGAAACAGAGCGCTTATCCATGGCTTCGTTCTTTACCCAGCAATTTGACAAACCATTAGTCAACTATGTGACAGATAAGGTTATCCACGGGGATTACCGAAAGTTTCTTAGTGGCGATGTTAAAAAAACTCACGAAACAAAGGATGCACCGGCATAATAATTGGCTTATACTCTAACTTAATATTCACGTTTAAGCATATAACTTTATTGCCACATTAAAAATTATTCTAAACTAACAAAAACAAGACAATATGTATTACCTATATCTCACTTCACTTTATGAAAGCACTAATCGATATATCAATTCACTTCAGATGTACATCATGAATGATACGCGTGAAAAATGCTCCTATTCGTTATCTAAACATGAAAAAAACAAATTTAATAAAAATGATTCGAAAGTGCAAGAAATACGCGCATTAAACAATGCTTATAAGCCAGTCATCACACCTGAAAGACTGTATTTAGCTGATAAAAGAGATATGTTCAAGCCGGCACGTGCTCAACCTTATTTTTTTTCAAGACGTATATATGACACACTTGCTCAAGCTGTCCAAAGCAAAAAAGTCGGTGCTTGTTTTGAAATGGCTGTAATAGGCTGGGATTTTTTGCAAAAAAACATTCCAGGCATAACGATATCGATTATTGATTTAACCTATTATGATCATGTCTTGTTAAAATTGGAACATGGTGGCTGTACTATCTACTACTGTCCATGGAGTCAGCGTTATTCGAAGAATGAACAATCTTTTCGTATGTTTGTAGGTGAATTATTAAATGATTATAGTCATGCCATTCGTTTACTCGAAAGGAGAATGGGGAAAATGTATACCGCTTGGGCATATGGATACTGGCTGATTCCGAATGGTGACATCCCTCAACGGCCAAACGATTATTCCTATTACATTAGCATGTCAACTGAAGCACAGTTGTTTGGTGAGCGATTCGACCATTTACCACCTGGTGCAAAATATTCTATTGCTCCCAACCCCTCTAAGCCAACTAATGTTGATACATTAGGGTGGCTACATTACCACCCTTAGAACGTTGCTTTGTAGATCTTACTATGGTTATGATAATATCAACAATGTTGCCACAACTCACGAGATGAAACATGTCCAAGATTGACCTTAACAATCTTCACAGCCAATATCGCTTGAAACGCGAGTTAATCACTTACTGTCAGCAACACAAACTTTCAACCCAAGGTTCAAAAACTGAGTTAATTCATCGTATCGATATTTATTTAAAGACAGGTGAAAAACAAGCGTCTAAAAAGATTGTGAAATCGACTAGGCGAGATAGCGCTCAACACATCACGAAGCAAACTCCTGTCATCAACTACAATAATGACGCTAAAACACGTGAGTTTTTCGTCGCCGAGCTAGGTAATAATTTTAAGTTCAACCGCTATCTACGCCAATTTACTGATGCTACAAACATTCAGACGGGGATGACTTACGGTGATTTAATCAAAGGCTGGAAAAATGCTGAAGCTTCAAAGCATAAACAAAAACCTAACATCGAAAAACAGTTTGAATACAACCAGTTTATTCAAGATTTTTTTACACATGAGAAGGGTGCAACACTACAACAAGCGATCGCTGCCTGGAAAATAGCAAAACAACAATCAGGCGAGCATCGTTATCAGCCAAGAAGTACGACATGAAAAACCTCAACAACCTTAAATCATTACCGCAAGATGCAAGCTATGCTCACATGCCGTCCCCTGTGGGCGAATTGATAGTGGTAACCTCAGCAAACGGTTTGCATGCTATTCTATGGGAAGATTATGCCAAACTTCCTGAGGTCAAATCCATTTTCGCCAAACACTCAGAAGCACCTAATACTAATATGCATCAACAAGTCTGCCAACAGTTAAATGAATATTTTGATGGCAATCGTAAAAGTTTCGATATCCCCATTATCTTTGACGGCACAGTATTTCAAAATCAAGCCTGGCAACAATTACAAAAAATCCCATATGGCGAAACCATTAGCTATGGCGAGCAAGCAAAGCGCTTAGGTGATAAAAACAAAGCTCGGGCAGTAGGGCTAGCAAATGGCTGCAATCCGATTTCTATTATCGTGCCATGTCACCGTGTTATCGGTAGCAATGGTGCTTTAACCGGTTTTGGTGGTGGTTTAACTACTAAAGCTTTTTTATTGAGTCTAGAGAAGGCTAACCTGGAGAAAACCTAATGGATGTCGAAACTTATTTCAAAGATATGTATTACAACATTTGGCAAAGTCATGACATCGGACGCTTTGATGAATTTTATGCAAAAGACTTTCATGAAACTATCATGACGTCAGATGACAGCAAACAACCTGTCCAATTACAAATGAATTATGACGAACTCAAAGCCCAAACCATCTGGCAAAAAGACAACTACAAGGACACGACGATTGAATACAAAAAAATAATAGCAGGTGAGGGCAGTCACATTTCAGTATGCTTTTATTCAACGTCAACATACATTCCAACTGGCGATTTACACCATCGCTGCGTAAGTGGCATCTGGCACATAAACAATAACCATCAAATAGACCATGTATGCGCTGTTGTTACGCCATTTTATCCCAAATAATTGGTTCAAAGCGACACTTATAGTACAATCCGGCCAAACAGCATAAAATAATAAGGCCTGTTACCAATGAAGCATAAAGTGTTAGCTAATACGTCACAACTAAGGGAATGGGCTCCCAACTCTTCTTACCAAATGGTCGCTACCGCAGCGAATCAGCTTTTATTAAATACGAGGCTAGGGCCATATAACAAGTTGAATTTTCAGCTAGACAACATCATCCGCGAAGGCGCTCACCTCCATAAATGGTTTGGCTCAAATACAAATTGAAGCGATCGAAAACAAATGGGTAGTCGTTAGCTTCTAAATTTGTATCCTCATATAGCGTAAGGCTTTATTGCCAGCTAGCTTCATAACATTCCATTAACCCCACCGCAGCAAACTAAATATCAACATTTACCGACTTATACTGGCCAAATAACAGACATGTTGTTTTGTGGCATAATAAGCAGAATCACACGAATCATGAGGGAATATTCACATGAAAATTCTAGTTGTCGGCGCTACAGGAAAAACTGGGCAGAAATTATTACAGCAACTGCAAGAAACAGAGCACAGCGTTACAGGTTTAATTCGTGACACGGCTCAAACTGAACAAATCACACAATTTGATGCCGATACATTAATCGGTGATTTAAGCCAAAATGTCACTAATGTACCGAAAGGATTTGATGCCATTATATTTGTTGCCGGTTCTGGTGGCAAAGACGTGCAGGGCGTTGACTACCAAGGTTTAGCCAATTTAGTTGATGCTGCTGTTGCAGCTGATGTGAAACGTTTTCTTTATATCGGCTCCATTAATAATGGCAAGCCCGCCGATCAGTTTATTCAAGAAATGACAGACTTCTATCAAAGCCGCGATGAAGAAGTGCCAGAAGGCTTACTGACAACCGCTAATAATCCTGGATACCAAACTTACGTGGAAATGAAAGCCAAAGCTGAAAACCATATTGTTAACTCAGGTATTAATTACACCGTATTAAGAGCAGGGTTGTTGTTGCAGGATGAAGGTTCTGGCAAAGTCGCCGTAACAGAAGGAACGCTCAATGCTTTTGGCTTTACCGCACGCGACAATATTGCTCAATGTTTCATTCAAGCATTAGAAAATGCTAACGCCTACCACAAGATTTATACAGTATTGGATGGTGAGACTGATATAAACGATGGCTTCAAGTAAAATGATTACTAAATTAGATTAAATAGGAGTTTAACAATGAACAAGCAAAAATCATTTCTTCAGGAAACAACGCCTAGAAAACAGCTTAGATGCATTAATAGAAGAAAATATTGAAAGAGACTTTGGCGTATTAGTATCAGTCGATGACTTTTCACCTGATGACACGCTTAATTATCAACCTGCACAAATTGACGGTAAAACAACAGACTTAAATGAATTAGACACCACACTCAAAAGCATTATGACTGCTATTCAAGCTGCATCTAAAGCACGGGATAAAGCTAAGGCAATAAATAAAATATAGCTTCTAGATCACATAAATGTAAATTATTGTAATAATATTTAACTTGTCTCTGATATTTTAGTACAATTGCTTGCCAAATAATAACCATATTAACCATCAAGGTCTTTAACAATGCCACGTCGACAAAACCGGCCACCGGCAGATCAACCGTCTAACGGCAATCTGCCTACTGCTGAAGATATAGCAACACTTAATTCGCTACTAGCTGCGGTGCGAACCGCTGCGGATAAAAATAATTTCATGCCAAAAACCTTCGCATGGACAGGGATTTTTCATGCGTTAAATACATTTGTTTTTCCTGACGCTAACGTACTGGAAAACTATATTCGAGGTTTCTTAGATTTGTTACTTGACACACTAGGACTTGATCAAGATACATCGCCCGTTATCCAGCTCACAATCTTGTTGACATTACTATTTCCAATTTTATATCTCTATAAACAATTGTGGAATGTAATCACATCGGTCATGCTAAAAATCTGTCCTAATGGCATTATGATTCCTGATCGAACGCCACATCGTGGTTACCAATTAAAAAACAGCTTAATGTCCAGACTTGAAGTCAAAGAGATGATAGAGCAGCTCGAAACATTAAAAACAAAGCTTGATGGCCATAATAGCTATATGTTTTACCTCTCTATTGCCACCAGTTTATTAGTGCCAATACCTACTTTTTTCAAATTTAGTCACGGTATGCTTTCAATACAACCAACTCCTCTTCAGTTAAACATGAGTCCGCTTGGCGTTTATTTTGGCTGGAAGCAAGCGTCTGATTCACTGGTTAATCAAATGGTAACTACAGCCGCTAACTATCAACAAGCACTTGCCATTAGCAGTAGCGTCTATGATATCTGGTGTCGTTGGAACTTGCCAAAACAATTTAAATCATTTATGGACCAATTAAAAGACTTCAGTGCCAGTGATGATTGGGCGTACGAACCATCAAAACTAAGTCATGATACTACTTTGTACCGATTTAAAAATAACAATGCAAAAACGCCCATAAATATCGATGGTAACGCATGTGACATTCAAACTAGCCATTACATATCCACCGTGTTTCGTGTGTTTATCGAACATGGTTTAACGGTTTATTCTGTAGGTGAAGCGAGCGGTATTTACTTTCCCTATCATTCACTCTCAAAACGAGCATGTTCGAATATTAAGAAAAAGCTTTGCATGCGATTACAATCAATTGTTGTTATGGAAGCAAGTATTAATAACAACCTAAAACGATTGGATGAATTAAGAGACGAAAATAATAGCAAGACTGAGTGGGACTACTATACATCAGTGAATTCCCGTGGAGAATATAGCGTTCATTACTTTATCAGCTATCGTGACTTCTACTTGCGAAGTGACTTCGAACATGCGGCTCAAAAACTAAGCAGTACAAACATTCGTTGTAGTGGATACATGCTAACAATTGATAGATTAGACTGTTTGAATGAGATAGAAAAAATTGCTAGTGAATACAAGCAACAGGTGTCGAATTATTTAAGCCGAGCTGCATCGTCAGCTTTTGAATCAAGTCGCACCTCACCTTCTGATGACTTCATTGAAGTAACAAGAGGAAGTGAAAAAACGAAAACAACAGGTACGTCTATAGTTTCTGATACTGAGATTGAGCAAGCAGAGATTACACAGTTTGCACATCAGTACTTGCACAATCCCACTGTTATAGCTAACCCAATACCCAATGCATCATTCCCCGATCGATGTGCATTTCCATTAGATATTGCCTGGCTCAGTAGAGAATCAACCCGTGCTTATAGTGCGATTCACCCATCGCTTTTTCTCGCATTAAAACAACATTTAAGCAGAACAGCTATTGAAGCTCGATTATCTCGCGGTACAGTTATGGGAGCACGAAAAACACAAAAGTCTAAAGCTGGCGGTACAGGCATTATCACATCGAATGAAGCGTACCTAGATATTGAGGGTAGACGTCACCTAGCAGCTAATTTTAAAATTAAATTTACTAACAATATTCGCATATATGGACGAAAGTTCGATGAGCGAATGGTAAGTGGTATCAACCGTATTCTTTATTTATTTGATGGCTGGGACTATGGACATTAAGGAGAAATAGCATGCATGAATACGTAACAAATAAAATTTGGTTGAAAGACTATCCTGTCCATTACTCTGGCATAACTTTCAATGCGCGCATGACAATCGTACGCCTGCACGATGATAGTTTGCTATTGCATTCACCTTGTGAGATTGACTTAGCGTTAAAGACTACCATTGAAGCGTTAGGCAAGGTTAATTATATCGTTGCACCTGGAACCTATCATTACTTACACGTGCCCAGTGCACAACAGGCTTTCCCTAAAGCCAAAACCCTTATTTGCCCAGGCATTGAAAAAAAACAACCCAACTTGCATTACGATAGCTTACTAAGTGACACCCCAGAACCTGACTTACAAACAGACTTTAAACAAGTCTTAATTCAAGGCGCTGGCGGTATGAATGAAGTTGCTTTTTATCATATACCGTCACAAACTTTAGTCCTAGTCGACCTCATCGAATACATTACCGATAAAACACCTGACATAGGGTGGGGCATTAAATTTTGGTGGAAGCTTATCTTTCGTATGTGGAACAAACCCAAGCCAGCACCTGAATATCAGCTCGGCTGGAAAGATAAATCGGCTGCGGCAAAATCTTTACAACATATTCTCACATGGAATTTCCAACGCATTGTTATTGCCCATGGCGATCTAATTAACAGTGATGCACAGCAAATGGCAACTCAAGCCTGGTCGTCTGTACTTAAACATGAGAAACACCTATGAAAATCGCTGTTTCTGGTACCCACTTTATGGGTAAAAGCACCTTGATTAGTGATTTCCTTGCAGCGCATCCTGAGTATCGTACTGAGCTAGAACCGTATTATCAATTGCAAGAGCAAGAAGATAGTGAGTTAGCGCTAGAACCTAGCTTGGATAGCTTGCTTAATCAGCTCGATTTCAGCATTGAACAATTTAACAAGTGTATTGATGAAGACAATATTATTTTTGATCGATGCCCAGTCGATTTCATTGCTTACAGCATGTGTGAACTTAACCAAGATGAGATTGACATTAATGACAGCGAAATCGCTGAACGATTTATGGATGTAAAAGGGTGCTTGAATCATTTGGATGTCATTATTTTTATTCCCATGTGTGATGAGGATGCTATTGAATATACTGAAGAAAACCCTGCTTATCGGAAAATGGCTGACAAGTATTTCAAACAACTTTATCGTGATGATATCTGCGATATATTCCCTACGTATAATCAGCCGAGAATAATCGAGCTTACGGGTGGTCGTGAAACGCGCTTAAAAGCACTTGAAAATATTATATGTGAAAAATACTAACTAAATATAAATATTGATAGGCCCAGGCATGACTCTCATGGCTTATAGGGTAGATAATGCGTTATAATCCATAGCTATGAAAAATACCATAGGCCAAAGTAAACTCTGGGTTTATTCCACCGCATTTTTAATGTCGCTGAATGGCGGCTACATTAACGTCATTTGCTTAGTCAGCATTTTACAATTACCCGTCGGTTACGTTACCGGTAATTTAACACTTGCCGGTGACTTTTTCGCAAAAGGGTATTACGTCGCTTTTTTTCATTTATTCATGTTGGTATTTTGCTTTTTGTTCGGCAGCATCGTGAGTGGCTTGATTGTAAAAGGGCAAATGCTAGAAACTAACAGACGCTACAATATAGTACTTATTCTACAAATATTGATAGTTATTTGCGCGACATTTTTACTCTACCTAGGCGACACTATGGCAGGCTATCTATTGGCTTTCACGATGGGCTTACAAAATGCTATGACAACACATTACGGTTCAGCCTTAATTCGCACTACACATATGACGGGAACAACCACTGACCTAGGTATTTTAATCAGCCAATGGCTAAAGCGAGAACCCATTCAATTTTGGAAAATGCGATTATACGCATGCTTAATTATCGGCTTTACGATTGGCTCGATTATCGGTGCTATCCTGTATGCTAAATTGCACGCGATAGCGCTTACTTTATCGATTATTATCTACGTGCTTATGTTGTTGTTGTGGTATCGGTATTTCAGACATGACTAAGTGTAAACCTAACTGGATATTTATATGAAGGTGTTTTTATACGTAATTACTAATTTCTGCCCCTGATTTCGTTATTTAAAAAACATGGAGACTAGCTAAAATGGATACTGATAAAATTAACAAAATGCGCATAGCCGGTCGCCTAACTGCAGAAGTATTGGAAGCGGTGAGCGTAATAGTTAAGCCTGGCATAACCCCGTTGGAAATAGATGCATTCTGTGAAACTTACATCGTTGATAAATTGAAGGCTATTCCGGGATGCAAAGGCCAGTACGGTTATCCTTTTACCATCAACACCTCAGTTAACTATGTAGTTTGTCATGGCATGCCAAACAAAAAACCATTATCCAAAGGTGATATTGTTAACATTGATATCACTGTTAAAAAAGATGGTTATTATGGCGACAGTAGTAAAATGTTTTGTATCGGCGATGTATCAGCACATGCACAACGCTTAGTAGACGTGACGTATGAATGTCTTTTTAAAGCTATCGACATCGTAAAGCCTGGCGCAACATTAGGCGATATTGGACATGCTATTCAATCACATGCTGAAAAAAATCATTATTCAGTTGTCAGAGAATATTGTGGCCATGGGATCGGTAAAGCAATGCATGAGGAACCACAAGTCATGCATTGGGGAAAAGCTGGCGAAGGCAGGGTGCTAGAGGCTGGAATGACATTTACTATTGAGCCCATGATTAATCAAGGAAAGCGCGACATAAAAACGCTACGCCAACACAATTGGGATATCGTAATCACTAAAGACCGACGCTTATCAGCCCAGTGGGAGCACACCATTCTTGTCACAGAAACAGGTCATGAAATCTTAACCTTGAGAAAAGAAGAGCAATAGCTATTTCTATACCCAACCCTGCTATCTCTGATAATCTTTATTATCAGAGATAGTGAATATCCAGTATATCCACCTAGTCTTGTCATCGTTCAAGGAACAGCTTCCGGTCGTCCCGCGGTTTTACCGCGGGACCCAGCTATCCTAAGACTTGACTGGATTGCGCGGTCAAGCCGCACAATGACGAGTTACACAAGTCCTGTCTGTCTCACGCCATCATTGCTCGGCAAAGCTTCATCAACCGATTATCCTGACCAGAGCCCGCAACGAATGATAAGCCTATCGGCACGCCGTCGACATCTAACATCGGCACGGTGATTTCTGGTGAGCGTGATAAACCTGCAATCGATGTAACGGCCATCGTTCGGGGATAGTAATCACCATCGACCACAAAAGCTTCTGTGATGTCTGTAAACTTTGGCGCTAAATCAACAGTAGTGGGATAACAGAGAATATTACCGGCATTTAAAAAATCTTGCAGCTTGTTCGCAAAACGTTTAGCGTCGAGCAGAGCTGCTTGAATGGCAGTCCGATCGGCACTTTCTGGATACGCTTTTAAGCCGTTAGCAATGTTCGTGCTTAACTTAGACTGAGTTGACTTAACCCAAGCACCAAGCGAATTCCAAACCTCGGTACTGATCAATGGTCCAAACCGTTGGAACAACCAGCTGTCATCAATCTCTTCATTCACGATCTCAGCTAGCGTCATATTTTGAACAGTCATATTTTGACCAACGTCTAGGCTGTTCAATTTACACTCATGAACATTTTGATCAAAATTCAACCTGATCAATTTATCAGCAACGAGGTTCTGGGCTGCGGACAATAATTGACCTGAGCATTTTTTAAATATATCACTTACAAAACAAATAGATGCCCCGCTTTCTTTATGTTCCACAGCATCACTGGCTGTCAGCACCTGTATCACCTTCTCTAATACTTCACCCTTGCTAGCCAACACACCAACTGTATCAAAACTCGGCGCTAATGTGCAAACACCCGCCACTGAAATCAACCCATGTGACGGCCGATAACCCCATAGCCCACAATTGCTAGCAGGTACACGAACCGATCCACCGGTATCAGTTCCCAGAGCAAAATCCACTTGACCACTGGCTACCGCTGCAGCCGAACCACTAGACGAACCCCCTACTATTCTATTTGCAGCTTTGGTGTTGATGGGTGTTTCATAAAAAGGATTTTGCCCAATCAAACTATAAGCCAACTCATCCAATTGCGTTTTACCCACACAGGTTGCACCCGCTGATAAAAGCTGCTCAACACAGACGGCATTAACCTCTGGTACAGGATGTGTATCAGCCCAACTCGGATTACCATTTGCAGTAACTTGCTGAGCTAAGTCAATGTTATCTTTCACGGCAAACGTTAAATCACTTAAGCAGCCTTCTGCATAAGGCTTGATCAATTTTTTAGCAACGAAGGCGTTGGCTTTGTCAAAAGATTTCATCATCTAATATCCTAAATATGACTTAAACATTACTAAAAAACAATCACCGAGCGAATACTCTTGCCTTCATGCATCAAATCAAAGGCTCGATTAATCTCTGTCAATGGCATGGTATGCGTCACAAATTCATCGATTTTAATCTCATGATGTAAATATTGCTCCACTAAACCTGGGAGTTGGCTTCGCCCTTTTACCCCGCCAAATGCTGAGCCTTTCCAAACGCGACCTGTCACTAATTGAAATGGACGGGTTGAAATTTCTTCGCCACTGCCGGCAACGCCGATGATGGTCGAAACGCCCCAACCTTTATGACAGCACTCTAACGCCGCGCGCATAGTATTAGTATTGCCGATACACTCAAATGAATAATCCACACCACCATCAGTTAAGTCGATGATGACATCGGCAATCGCGTCAGTACTATGGTTTGGATTAATGCAGTCAGTCGCACCGAGTAATTTCGCCATGGTGAATTTATCATCGTTAATATCAATCGCTATAATGCGCTTAGCTTTTGCCATCACGGCACCTTGGATCACGCTTAAGCCAATACCGCCCAAACCAAATACGGCAACGGTAGCGCCCGCTTCTACTTTCGCTGTGTTTAGCACAGCACCAATGCCGGTTGTAATGCCACAACCTAACAAACAAACTTTATCTAACGGGGCTTTTGGATTGATTTTCGCAACTGAAACCTCAGGCACAACTGTATATTCCGAAAAGGTCGACGTACCCATGTAATGATAAATGGACTTGCCATTTTTACTGAATCGACTTGTGCCATTGGGCATAACGCCCTTCCCCTGTGTTTGTCGAACCGCTTGGCATAAATTAGTTTTACCCGACAAACAATATGTGCATTGGCCACACTCGGGAATATACAGCGGAATCACATGATCACCGGCACTGACTGATGTCACGCCTTTGCCTACATCCACCACTTCACCACCACCTTCATGGCCTAAGATACAAGGGAACAAGCCTTCAGGGTCAGTGCCTGACAAGGTATAAGCATCCGTATGACAAACGCCAGTGGCATGCATTTTAATCATCACTTCGCCCGCTTGCGGCGCGGCAACATCAATTTCTTCGATCACTAATGGTTGCTTGGCTTCCCAAGCGACAGCGGCTATTGTTTTCATATGATCTCCTTTTGGCTATACATAAAATTATAGCCATAAAAATAATGTAGCACACAATATGAAGCATGTCTTTCCGTGATATCACGTTAAAAAAACTTAATATTTACCTAATGGCTGCTACTGATGGCGGGTATCAGATCTCATCTTCTGTAAACAATCGACAACGCCAATCTTCCACTAGTCTTGTTTCCTCATCGCTCACATAGGTGTCAAAAAACTCTTTCACATAGTCCATTGAACAATGCTCATCAAACGCTTCAAAACTTTCATATTCTTGTAGCAACACGATAGGAAATTTAGATACCGTTGGTGCACCAGGGTGCACTAATTGATGTGTCACACGCGCATGCAAGCAACCGGGTTCAACTCGTTTAATATGCGCTAACAAATCGGTAATAATTTTTCGTAATGCTTGTTCTTGACCAGGCTTAGGTAACCACTCAGAAACTGAAAACACATGATTAGACATATCCATCTCCTTAATTTTTTGTAATAGTAACACAAGGGTATTGGAGACACATCAGTAATCAGTACGGACTCAACCTGGAATTTAATAAGCTTTTAATACGAGGCCATTCATGTGGCAAAATACTGTAGATAACAACATCACGAGTGCTACCATCTGGGTAGCGCAAGAAATTTCGAATTAAACCATCTCGTTTAGCACCTAACTTTTCAACGGCACGTTGGCTACGTTTATTTAAGTAATCAACCTTGAATGTGACACAGATACAATCCAAGGTTTCAAATGCGTGTTCCAACAATAAGAACTTACATTCTGTATTAACTGGCGTACCCCAATAGCTTTTCGCATACCAGGTATAACCCAAGTCAAGGCGATGATTTTTTTCATCAATATTATAAAAGCTTGTCATGCCAATGGCTTTGCCAGATGCATTATCCATGACAGTAAATGGCAACATATTGCCCTGCTCTTGTTTTGCCAAACGCTTTTCAATATCTGCCATCATGTTTTCTGGTTTCGCTACCGATGTATAGATCAAGCTCCATAGTTTTCCATCATTGCCTGCTTCAATCAAATTGTCACTGTGCTCTTGCGCTAAGGGCATTAATGTACAATGCACACCTTTTAATGTGGTAGGTTCCAACCAAGCCATGATAGTTCCTCCTTAATATATATCTAAAGTGCTTGAGGTTTCGAGGTGACAATCACTAATGTGAATCAAAGATCACAACCACACCAAACGCAATAAGCACTGCGCCAATAAGCTTGTTCACAATATGCTGAACTTTTTCAAGTTTAGATTTAATGTAATCAATCGTTAAACCATAGGACAAAAACACAAACCATACGGCTGTTATTAAGGCTATTTCAATACCATACGTTGCTTGCACAAATGTTGGCGTATGGGGCTTAACGACTAACGTAAATACTGACAACATAAATAACGTGCATTTAGGATTGAGAATATTGGTTAACAAACCATCACGAAAAGCGAGCATAGGCGAACGTTGCTTCGCGTGTCGATCGGCGGAAGGCAAATGATTAGTCTTTGTGAATAAGCTTTTCACGCCTAGATAAATTAAATAGGCAGCACCCAGGTATTTAATCACACTGAATAGTAATAATGATTGTGAAATCACAATGGCCAAGCCTAGCACGCAGTAACTTGCGTGAATTAAAATGCCAGCACCAATGCCAATAGACGTCATAATCGCACTAGTGCGATTATGTGCTAGCGCATTTTTGGCTACCACAACAAAATCTGGGCCAGGCGAAATGGCAGCTAACAATGCAATTAGTGCTATGCTCAGGTAATCAAACATTATTTACTCCTTGTTTATAAACTCATCGGCAGTAACAATTGTATTAGCAATTTTTTTCAACATAGTGATTGGCCATTGATGAAACTCATCGGTTGATGCAGCGCAGGCATCTTCAATAACCACCGTGTAGTAACCATCATCATGTGCTTGGCGCACGCCGATGTCGATAGCATTATCCGTCGCGACACCAGCGAAAATTAAGCGCTCAATATTGTTCGCTTGCAACTGCTGTTGCAAATTATTGCCACAAAATGGGCTAGCGCCAGTTTTATTGATAACGACATCAGTTGCCAGAACATCTAACGCTGACACAAATTCCGTGTCAGGCTTCTGCAATTGGAACCGTTCATTTTGCTGTAAATAATTAAACATATTGGAATGTTTAGGTTTACCTGAATACTGCGCATCAAATGCTAACCGCACAAAATAAATCGGCATGCCCTGTTCTCGACAAACGGCAATGACTTTATTGGCATTGCTGACAATCGCTTGGCGTTTTGGTTCATCATAACCGCCCATAATGCCGTTGATGTAGTCAATTGCTAGTAATGCTGTTTTCATCATATCTCCATTAATTAACTAACTATCAATTTTCCCTAACTGCTTCATCATAGTCAATTCATCTGTCACACGCCAATGTTCACTCAGTTGGTTATTCACGATACGTTCTATTTGCATCTGTGCCACTTCAACCGCTTTACCCGTTGCAGGCATACCAAATAATTCACCTATATTCGTCCCGCGCATAATCGTATGCACCGCGACTTGTTTATCTGTCACCACCATGTTAATAATTTCATAATGTAAATCGGGAAAGCCTTCACGGATAGCTGCGACAATAGGTTTCAAACCTTCTGGCCCTGGTAATGGGTTAGGTGCACCGGGACTATGGTTCACATAATCAGGCGACATAATTTCATCTAAAACATCTAATTTACCTTGATTCCAGACCTCTTCGAAATAGCGTTTAATTAATTGTTCAATTGCTGTCGTCATGTACCACCTCTTATAATTTATGGAGATAGTATAGATCAGTTAAGTGACACTATCATGTGCGACAAATAGTGACTACACCCTCAAAACATCACAAATACGCAACATTTGTCTAAAAATAGCTAAAATAAAGCGCACACCTGTTCAGTTTTTAATCTTCCCTTAAGTATCATGGTCTATTTTTAACCTAATAATAACACGATCCATCTTAATGGACAGACTATAAATGTATAATAATAATGCAACAGTAACTGTTTTGTGCCATGGCACCGGCTCCGACCAAGAGAACGGTTACCTTAAGGTTCGCAGTTTAGACAAATCCCACGATGAGCTGATTACCTTGCTGGGCAATCATATCGTCGATGGGATTGATTTGGGCCGGTATTATAACGACCCTTATTATCTTTATGAATTATCTCTACCACCATCTCAACGCCAACCCAAAGATAACTATAAATATGCTAATGTTGAAACACGCGGCAGCGAGATCATCGATAGCCATTACAAGATTGTGTTAAATGGCCCAGGTGCAACAAATCGTCCTCCTTGCAAAATGAACCCTCAACAACTAACAGCTAGCGCAGAATCACTCGCTCAGACGTCCCGCACAAAAGCTCTGTTAACTGGCAAAGGTTGGGAGAATAATGTTGCATACACTTGTCAGCTATTACAGCAACATTTTTCACCTACAGCTGGCACTGGCCAAACCTTGAAAACCATCAATCTTGTCGGCTGGAGCCGTGGCGCCGTCACGTGTAACATGATAGCCAATGCTATTGTAAAATGCTTTCCTCAAGTAACCATCAATATCTTTTCTGTCGACCCGGTTGTAGGTGGCTTAACAACGACAACTCAAGCAATGGTCACGCTACCGCATCAAGTCAATTTTTCACAAATCATTTTAGCTTCTCATGCTCAACTACCCGGGTTCAAACCGCTATACCCGCAAATTATGCGCTTTAACCCCATGACAACTAAATTGGCCGTCGATCAATTCCCTGGCACACATAGCACGCCAGTGGTGCGTAGCAAGAAAATTACATCTGGAACAACCCTTGTCGCAACCGTTATCTTTCACATGGCGAAACAATTTTTAAGCGACCACAATAGTCGCTTAACAGCCGATGCAAACCAATACATTCCTGACATGTCACCCCAAGAATTGCTAGCCTACTGCAATCATATTTCAGCATCCCGAGCACAAGACTATTTACATATCAAACGCACACACGCCACCCTGCACTCAGGTTCAGAATTTTTCACGCCTTATCACTCGAGAATTGCTGCGATGGCTGCTGCTGCAGAAGAAAAAGCAAGAATTGAAGCCTGTACTGTGATGCCAATTAATCGAAGAGCTTAATCATTCAAATGATATAAAGCGCCAAAGGCCGCATCAAATTTAACCGGGTTAAATTCCACAATACGATAATCGGCAATCCCAAGCTTGTAAAACGGATCTGAAGCAACAAATTGATCGGCTTCATCACATGACATGTTCGCAAAAATCACGCCACCCTCTCGCGGATTTTTAGGGCCTGACACAATTAATTTATTTTGGTCATAAAAGGTTTGAAGGTAATCGCGATGGGCAACCACATTGTCTTCTATATCGCTCATCGGTTTTTTGTAAGTTAGTTCAATCATTAACATGGTTTACTCCTGGGTTAAACGTTTTAACAATCCGTTCAATGTGCTGATTTCTTTTTGGTTTAGCGGTGCAAAATAAGCATTATCCACAGCTTCCACAATCGGCACTAGTTTTTTAATTAAGCTTTTTCCAGCTTTCGTTAACGTAACTGACTTTGCTCGAGTATCAATGGCATTTTCTTTGCGAGCAACTAAAGCTTCATGCACAAGTTTTTTTAAGGCTTGTGACACTGTCATTTTATCAAGCTTTGTCATGTTAACAATGGCAGACTGAATTGGTGTTTGCTGGGTTTCATCAAACCATAACAAGCATGCCATGATTACAAACTGTGCATGTGAAATATTATGCTCATCTAAAGCGGCTTTAATTAATCGCTGCCATGTGATGGTGCTTTGCCACAACATAAAACCAGGGCTATGCCCAGGCTCTTTAAAACCAAATGCTGAATCACTCATAATGAGCCCTCGCGTATTCCACTAAGTTATCGGTTTGCTCTGCAATGCCTTTTGCCACACTCTTGCCTACCAATTGTACCCAGATAAAACCTAATAGGCCCGTCATGGTTGTGGTGTTGCTAATTTGCACACCATCACCGACTGTTTCAATCGTATGCACGTCGGACATTTTAGCACCAGGAAATCGACAATAATCACTGAAGCATTGCATTGGCACCACGTCATACAAAATGATTTTTATTTTGGGGCCCGATACTGGCTTCATGATAAATACTGTGCCATCAGCAAAGGCATCGCCATCGTTCATCTGGCAATATTCTAACTCTTCGTCCCAATGTCCCCAATGGTTAACATCTGCCCATGCTTTCCACACGGCTTCTTTTGTTACATTGGTATAATGTTTAGTAAATGTTTTTTTCCACATGGCATTCTCCTTTAGTAAATATGCATACTATCTATTATTTTACATACTGTCAAGACTTCGGTAAGCATTACGGAATCGACTAACAAACTTAACTGTTATAATCTGATTTTTGGAGATGCAGATGAAAGATGGCAAAACAGTGTTCCGCAACATATTTAAAGACAAGGCTGATGGTATTGAAGCCATGCTCAACAAATTATCACCTGAACTAGGCCGCATTGGTATTGATTTTCCTTTTGGTGAATTTTATGCCAAAGACGATTTGCTTGATTTAAAAACCCGTGAGCTGGTAACTATCGCAACACTGGTGACACAAGGCAGCACCTTGCCCCAGCTAAAGATTCACATAGAAGGCGCTTTAAATGTTGGCTGCACACCGATAGAAATTGAACAGGCAATTTTGCAGCTGATTATTTATGTCGGAATACCTAAAGTAATCAATGCATTGAAAGTATTTTGTGAAGTGCTAGCTGAAAATTAATGGTGTGACCTTAGCATCTTCAATCATTGTACAGTTACTCCGAGCATAAATCGTGCGACACCACCATAGGATAAAACAACTTCTGCAAGGTTGGTGATCGTATGCACATTGTTCCACCGGCTCTCGCTTCTTGTGACACCATCCGATTGAGGTCACCGATGCAAACCAACGGATGGCTTGAGCTTGTCCCCACCGCCCATTTTGAATGATCTTCTGATTCTTTCCATTGATAGCTCAAGTAAGCCACTGATTCAACATCGGTGACAACGTACGGATTGCAAACAGGGCCAATGGCCTCCCCTCGAATCCAGGTTTCGACTTCTAAGGGTTGTTGGAAAAATTTAGCAACATACTCATAAAACAACTGCGAGTTTTGTGGGTAGCTTTTGGCTATGCTGGTAAATGTTTGCCCTTTGGCTGAGAGTATGGTTTGGCTGCTGTATTTAGGATCATGCTGCATATTCTGGTATTGCATGACTTGCCATAAGTCTGAAAAGTTAGGTGATGATTGCCACGCAACCGGCATGTTTTTACTATAAATATGGGGATAGGTATAGTGTAGTTGACGTGCAATATTAGGTATTTGATCTGACTTAACTGAGACACACAACAAGCTTTGGCCATACTCAGCGCCACTGCTGGGATAAGCATATTGCTCATTGGCTTGCACAGGAAATTTAGGCACACTACTGATTAACCAAAAACCAGTATTTTGATCAAAACCAATGGCACCTTTTGTGTGACCATAATCACTGTTTTGCGGGTCTAGATTATCAGATACCACAGTAGGTTCATCATTATAGATCAACCAACCGGCGGTATTAATTGCACTAGAATGTGTATAAATTTGATTCAGTGTGTATGCAATAGGTTGGTCAGCAGTATTAATACCGCGTGTCTGCCCGAACATCGTAAATTGCTGCATCTGATCATCAACATAAAGAAAACTATCGCCTGTCTTTAATGGATCAGCAGACTTGGGTAATTTAAGCACAACCCACCAATCCACCGGCTGCCCCTGCATCCCTAAACAACTCATGGCATTAGCTGATAGTTGCCAACTTAATAGCATCAGCAACATGCCGCATTGAACGATGACACGAAGACCACGCAAATTTGTTCGCATAAACACTAGCATACAAATCACCCTGTTATTGTTTTTATTGGTGTTGAGTCACACAATGTGTGACGATGGTGCTAACATCATATCGCCAATAACAGCAGATGGCAAATATGAATATCGATAGGAATCAATGAATTAAGTTTTCTTTTAAAATTACTACATAAAGAACAAAATGCGACCTTTAGACGATATGCTCATCTCGCGGCTTAACCACGAGATCCAGAGCCTCGCCACTATCATCATTATCTAGATTGCGCGGTCAAGCCGCACCATGACGGTGATCAGCCGCGTGGTGCGGCGTCGTTAAAAGGTGAAGCACATGACTAGCGGGTGTATCCACCAGTATGCCAGCAAAAATGGCTTATTCATCACCAATACTTAATTATTTCAAGTGCCAAGTGGCAATGAGGGCATCGTATGACATTCTAGCCCCATCTTTATCAATCAATATGGCATTCAATTCAATGGAACCTGCACCAACCCTGCTTGCTGGCGCCAAGTGGAGTTCTGCTTGCTCAATAAACTTACCTGTTTGAGAAAGCTTGACTGTATTGGTTTCCTCGCTCATATTCAATCGATGCATCATCACGCCATCCTCATAAATACTCACAACAACTCGCTCATTTGAAAACACATCAGTTTCCATGGTCAGCGCACCACTTAACAATTCAATGCTCATCATTTGTGAATCACTTAAGGCTTGCTCTGGAGGCTGAGAAGACACATTAGCATGCGCTGAAAATGAGGCAATTAACCCGATGATAATAAGTAACTTTTTCATGGTTCATCCTTAACCGTTTGTATGCGTTATTGTTATTTTTCAGCAATCCTTGCTGATAGATACAGTATAGGTTAAGGATGGGGTTTGTCAAAAAATGTGCATGATTAAGTGCTTCCATTCATATGTGAAGTTATTTTTTGCATAAATTTGGTAGCAAAGAAATTAATATCTTCACGTGCTGTGCCTGGTGTGACATAGAACTCAAAATACGATACTTCATTCACGGGTACTAACATTAACCAAAACACATTCTTACGGCCCGCCATCATACGACAGGTGCCATTCGAGCGACCTGTAATAAATTTCAAATGATTAAATACTGGAAAGTTAAGTAATTTACCGAGGTTAGAGACAACCCCAACATTATCACGCCCTTTTGTTAGTTGACGCTTCCGCTCAGAATCCGGTTCACGCATAACAGCCGCATATTCTTCACCGGCAGCTCGGGTTTGCATGTCTAGATAATCACTACTCATCGCGTCTATTAATTGACCCGTAATGGTTATCGCCTCGCTCCAAATATTGTTAACTGGCTCACGAGTATCAAAAGGATAAAAAATACTGCCACCAAAATTCGCCATTTCATCGACCGGGACTTGTTTATCTTGTGAAATTTTTGACCGTACATCAGCAGGCATAAAACAATAACTTTTGTCAGAAATACCTTTGGACTGTAAGTGTTCAATCATCACTTGCTTCATGACTGCAGCTAGATAGCCCGTCACACTTAGCCTGCCTTGTCCCTTTGGTGGTTTGTGAGCTTTCACCATAAATGCCATTGCCTTAGATTGCAAAGTCAATGAGACTCATAGCAAATTTGCGCACAAGCATTCCTTGAAGAATGAACTATGAACACGCTAACAAGACTTACACAAATCACAACCAGGTTATTAGCGAAGGTTTAACACCGACAATAAAATCTCATTAAATTCTTTTGGATGAGTGAAGAAGGGTAAATGCTGTCCCACTTTCATCACATGTAAGTTAGCTGTTGGATTCAATGCTTGAACCTGGTCATATACAGCTGCAGGAGCGGAATGATCGTTAGCGGTTAGAATCAAATCGATGGGACAATCGACGCTACTAAACTCTTTACGCAAATCTGCACTATCACATATCTCAGTGCCTTGAAGAAGGATGTCTAAGTCAATATTATCGGCATCATCTAAAGCGTCCACAAGATGATCATAGAGTGCATCTTTACTGACACCTTCAAATTCCATATCGTAGTAATCTTGAAAAAATTGTTTTACACCTTTTTCTGCAAGGCCTGCTTTAAAAGGTGCAGTAAAACCCGGTTTTGCAACAGCAGGCCAATTATCAGTTTCAATAAATTTAGGCAGGCTGCAAATACCAATATAACGCTCTACTCTTTCAGGATAGCGCGAAGCAATCGATAGCGATAATAAGCCACCAAAAGACCAACCAATGTAAACTGCGTTTTCTGGCAATGCGTGCAACAAGCAATCGGCCATGTCATCGATTGATTCAATATCATCATGCCACGCATCACTGCTACCGCCACGGCCAGGTAAATCATAATTCGAGACACGGTAATGCTTTGATAATAACTCAGCTATTGGCTGCATATGCCGATGGTCACATCCCCAACCGTGTAACAACACAACATTTTTGCCTTTGCCTGTGACTTCTTTAAATAGGTTCATATTATTCCTCAATTTTGATGTGCGATTATCCATTAATTAGCATTCATAATGCATCCGTAAAGGACACGGGCTAAACCACCCTAGCTTTAGCTGCTTCTCACTCAATACCAACCATGGTACACAACATTTCAAACCGTTCATAGTATGTAGATTGTGTGTTCAAGTCATACAATGACAATATCAAGAAGGAAGGCGCTACTTTGAGAGCGGTGCTAGATATGGAGGGGGGAAACCTCTGCGGCTTAATTTTATGCTAAGTTGCAATAAACCGTCATTCCGTGGCTTGACCACGGAATCTAGAGAACCATGACATGGATCCCGCGGTCAAGCCGCGGGATGACGATGTGCCTTTGAAAAAAAAACCAGCAAAGCGCGAATGTTTATCCACCCTACTCTACAACAAACCGTAATAGCAGCCAAGCAAGCATTGGCACAACGATAAATACAATCGCAACGGGTAACACCGTATCACTCGGTAAATACGCAACAATAGCTCCAATCACAGCAGCACCGGAAATTTGCATGGCTGAATAAATAGGGCCAGCAAAACCTGCTATTTTACCAAAGGGTGTCATCGCATTGGCAAATGCATTGGGCCAAACTAAGCTGCCTGAGAAATAAAACAACGTGACGGCTGTCATAATGGCATACACATTATTGCCGACGATAAAATAGCTCACCAAGGCGATTAAGCCCGACAGCAACATAAAAGCAAAACCGATTTTCATCATGGCTTTTGCACCTTTGGCTTTGACATATTTTGCATTAACTTTACCGCCAAACAACATCGCGATAGCCGTGGCGATTAATGTCATCCAACCAAATTCAGCAGGTGTATATTTCAATACATGAATGATGATCACAGGCCCTGCAATAAACCAAGAAAACAAACCACCAAAGCACAAAAATGAAATGCCGATATAACCTAAAAATTCTCGATGCGTTAAAACCTCTTTTATTGCTTGCCATATGAACTTTGGTTTCAAACGTTCGAGATGATGATGTTGGCTGGTTTCGGTATAAAACAGCATAACGACGATTAATAATAAAATGACATAAACGGCTAAGAAGCCAAAGCTAGCTTGCCAACCGATTAATTCTTGTAAATACCCGCCGATAACCGGTGCAATAGGTAACACTAAGGTAATCGCCATCGTAAAATACGAAGCCATGCGCGCCATTTCATCACCCTGCCATTGGTCACGAAATATCGTACGCCACAAACCGGCTGTCGCACCACAGCCACAGCCTTGAATAAAACGCCCGACCAATAACGTTTCGACATTTTGTGCAAACACACAAACAACACTTCCCGCTAACATGACAAGCAACCCGACTATCAATGGTTTCTTACGTCCAAAGCCTTCAGAAGCAATGCCATAAAATAATGTTGACAAACCTACGCCAAACATAAAAATTGCCATCGTGTATTGCACCATGTGCATCGGTGCTGACATAGCTTTAGCGATAGCAGGCACTGAGGGCGCATAGATATCGGCAGCAAACTGCTGCAAACAGGCAACAAATAATACCAGTATGAATATTAATCGGTTATGTTTCATTTTTCTTCTCCATATTGTTGACCAAACAGTCAACTTTACGGATTTTAACGACTATTGACCAAGCAGTCAATAGTTGTATAATGCCTTTATGAAAAAAAATACCACCCATCACAGAGCGGACTCAACCCGGGCTAAAATCGTCAAAGCTGCACGTAAACTATTTGTGAAACACGGCTATGCCGGCACATCCATGAGTAAAGTCACCGAACTATCGAAAGTTAACCATAGCCTCATATTTCATCATTTTAAAAACAAGCAAGGCTTATGGGTTGCCGTTAAACACGATATTGTTAAAGAAGATGAAAATAAAACAACAGCAACCGTATTGCCAGCAACGACTCTGCCCTTCCCTAAATTCATCAAACAATTGGTCATCAACAGTATCGACTTCTATAGAAACAACCCTGATATCATGCGTATGATTGCTTGGCAACGCATGGAAGGTACTAAAAAAGATATCGGTGTGACTGAGAATAAGCATGCCAAAACCTGGGTCGCAGCTTTTCAGCATTATCAAGATGCTGGTGAAATGACATCGGGTTTCCCACCTGAATTTGGCATGACCATGACCTTATCGCTATGCAGCGCCATCGCGATGGATCCTAACCATTACATTGAAAAACCTGCGGCTAAAAAGGCTTATATTAAGTTTATTACTGATAAACTTATTACCGCTTTAATGTAGCGCAAATAAACTCCTGCCTTGTAAATTTTTATAGTCATGTTATGGTTATAGCATCAATAAGGATATTTATTATGGCATGGATATATTTATTATTTGCTGGCATTTTCGAAATAGGCTTCACCACTTCATTAAAACTCTCGAATGGCTTCACCAAATGGCTACCCAGCCTCGCTTTCGTGTTTTTTGCTATTCTCAGTTTCGGCTTACTAACTAAAGCTATTCAAACCATTCCTCTGGGAACATCTTATGCCATTTGGACGGGTATCGGCGCTGCAGGCACTGTCATTATTGGTATTATTTTTTTCGGCGAACCATTACATTTTTGGCGAGTATTTTTTATCGCCATGTTAATTGGTTCGATTATTGGATTGAAATTAGTATCGGCACATTAATATATTCTTGGTTCCGGGTGAATATCAATATCAAACCTATCTTTCACGGCTGATTGGATTTTTTTAGTAAAGTGCAACACCGCTTCACCCGTGCCTTCCCCCTGATTCACTAACACGATAGCATTTTTTTCATAAACACCAATACCATCATGGTTAATATCGGTAAAGCCACAAAGCTTAATGAGTTGCGCCGCTGGCACACGATATTGTCTATCGCCCATATCGAAATAAACCAATTCAGGATGCTTCGCTAACAACCCATCTAATGCCGCCTTATCAACAACCGGATTCATAAAAAAACTACCAACATTGCCGATTTCAGCAGGGTCAGGCAATCGACTACGTCGCACTGCACACACAGCATCACTGATAGCTTTAGCGCTGATAGCACCATCGTAATCTTTTAATTTTTCTTGCAGGGTCGGATAACCTAAAACAAAATTAGGTTGTTTGGCTAAACGCAACGTAACAGCGGTAATAATATATTCATCGCGCGCAGTCGATTTAAACAAGCTATTGCGATAAGAAAATTGACATGAATTTTTGTCAAAAATTTTCATCTCTAAGCTGTTGCGATCCAATGCTTCCAATTCATAAAACACATCTTTCAACTCCACACCATAAGCACCAATATTCTGCACCGGCGCTGCACCAACGGTGCCAGGGATTAACGATAGGTTTTCAATACCAAAATAGTCATGCTCAATACAATACAACACAAACTGATGCCAGTTTTCACCGGCAGCGGCTTTCACATAAAAAGCTTCGTCATCTTCGTCAACAAGCTCAATACCTTTTAGCTGCAAAGCAATCACATCCGCGTAGCTAGCTTTTGCTAACACAACATTGCTGCCCTCGCCCAAAATAATGGGATCTGTCGTTTGTTGTAATGCCTCTTTTAACTGAATTACAGATGATACGGCATAAAAATTATCTACCAGCGCGGGTAAACGCAGGGTGTTATTGGCTTTAAGGTTCATAGTTTGTTTTAACATAGCGTGGGATTATATGAGTTTATTCTGCGTATGTCTTCTTGTAGGGTGGATAAAAGGCTAACTGAAGGTCAGTCATATCCACCAGCGGTCTTCTGCCGGCCACTGCTGGTAGATTCCGCGTGAACTTTTATCCATCCGACATGAAAGATTAGTGTATAATATGCTCAAACTATAACTAAGAGATTGCTATGGGCCCAGTAAGACTTCCTATTAAGGATGCTATTGATAAGCATTTGCCTACATTTGCTCAATCTCACCACCCCGCAATAGTAAATGAGCATTTTCTAATTCCTAGCAAACAATGGTTCAGATGGCATCTGCATGAATTAGCTTTGTCAGAATGTGATTTGACTACTGAAACACCTACGTTTGAAGAAACACCTGAGATAGGTTCTCGTAGTGAAAAACAATGGACTGACTTCTTTTCACATTTATTCGCCAGCCAAATATTTTTGCGACAATATAAAGGTGCCTTACCAGACAAAAGCAAACTAAGCGGCAATCCTAACGCTAATCTCCACCAATTATTAGAAGCCATTAAACTTGAAGAAACTTACTTAACAAAACCTTTGCCTGGCATTCCTGATGATTGGCCTGCTTATGAAAAGAGAAAACGCGGTAAACAAGAGAGAAGCGCTCCTATTATTGAAGAGTTAAGAGCAAACCATTTACTGACTAGCTCACCCTTTCGGCTTATGTTTCAACATCACTTGAGTCAAGCGTCAGTCATTGCTATTGAAAAAAATACTCGACCTGGTAATCATGACGTGATCTCATTACCTCGCGATCTAGTACAACAACCACCTGGTCATGACGTACTCGATGCTGTTAGCGCGCGTAGACAAAAAGAAGCTGATGAAGGAAAAACGCCATACCCTGTGGCACCTGAAAGCTATTTGCCCACAGCACTAGAACAAGACCCATTGGTCCACACTCTCAGGCAACAATACATACAACCCACACCACGCTTGCCATTGGTACTAGGTGTCGATAACAAGTACCACCCCGCCTACCGCCGCCATGATGTTAGCTTGCTAATGGAATTAGCGCTCTCAAAACCACTCACCTATGAAAGCAAAAAACTTATCATGCTGTGTATAGAGTTAGGCGACCTCAGCGCATTAATGCTTTATGGCGAATTATTGAAATACCAAACCACTGCTATTCTAACTGTTCTTGATGGCGGTGAAACACTATTGACTTGCCCATGGTATTTAATGCCTTTATGGCTAAAACTAAACAAGACAGCAAATGCTTCTGCCACAGGAGAAATCGATATACCAGCCATGAAGCAAGAACTACAAACATCTCTCGATCTAACACTTGCTATGATTGACAGACACATCGAAACCCAGGCATCTGATAACTATAAAACCTTTCTCAATACGAAGTTTATGCCTAGAATTCATTGGTGGCTTAAATCGGTTCATCCCAAAAAAGATGACGACAGAAAAAGTAAACTTGGATTCAATGCGGCAATGCCTGATGATGAGCTTTTACGCCAACTCACACCAGAATTTTTAGATGCATTGCTAGCACGTTTCACATCTAAGGATGGAAAGGTCTACATGTAAAGTAGTTTTCAAAACATCTTAAGAAACGATGAGCTAGCCCTCATGACTATAATACTGCACACCAATTTTGATAACAGATCTATCGTTCTTCTTACGCCATTTATTCGTGTCTCGTAATGAATACACACATCCACAATATTCTTGCTGATAAAACTTTTCATCTTTCGAAATTTCTATCATGCGGGCAGAACCACCGTGTTTGCGCCAGTTGTAAGTCCAATACGTCATGTCAGGATATTTAGCAGCAGATTGTTCGCCGCTCGTATTGATTTGATTCATGTCTTTCCAACGTGAAATACCGAGGCTGCTAGAAATAACAGGGAAACCATGTTCGTGGGCATACAATGCGGTGCGATCAAAACGCATGTCGAAACACATGCTGCAACGAATGCCGCGTTCGGGTTCGTCTTCCATGCCTTTGGCTCTTGCAAACCAATTGTCGGTATCGTAATCGGCATCGACGAAGGGGATGTTGTGCTTATCGGCAAATTCGATGTTTTCATCTTTGCGGAGCAAGTATTCTTTTTCGGGGTGAATGTTGGGGTTGTAGAAAAAGATTGTGTAATCAATTTCGGATTCGATTAAGCGCAGCATCACTTCGCCAGAACATGGGGCACAGCAGGAATGCAATAAGAGCTTATCGGCGCCGTCAGGGAGTTCTAATTTCGGTATGGGTTTTGACATGGTCAGTATATTACCAACTTTTCCATCACAGTCAACCGAGTATTTTTAAGGTCATGCTCAGAGGGAAATCTTGTATTTTCCCCCCATTAGTAATCAGCAAGACTTGTGAAACAGTGGTGATTTTACTGACGCTCAAGGTATATTTTAAGATACACGAAGCGTTTGCGGCTAATTTAGCAGGGCAATTATTAGCAATCGTGGTATCACGAACCAGTGGCGTTATAAAACCGGCAACATCTACCGGTGAAGTGATGGATAAATTATTTTTGATTAAATATTCGAAGGTATACGTCCTCCCCACATAGCCATCACAACTTAATTGATTCTTGGTTACTGTGCACTCCGCTGGTACTTGATAAAACGACACAACTAAGGGTTCTTTAGCCGCAAATGCAGTCGATAGTACCAATAAATTTAACACAACAACTTTAATAAAACATCGCATTCGGTGTCTCCTAATTAATAATGCCCAAAGGTATAAGTAAAGCCGAATAACCAGACATTCGTGGCTAAATGCTGGCCAGGGCCCCTGCCCGTGCTACCGGATGCTGTTTCGGCAGAGCCTAAATAGGCATCACCTAAATCACTATATTCATAGCCAGTATAAAGTGTCATGAGAGGCGTTACGTGATAATCCAAACCTAAACCCACACGCCATGCAAAATTAGCTGTCGTTTTATTAGCATAAACTAAACCTGGCTGCACAATGGGAGCCTTTGGCGTTGCGATATAACCGGAAGCCATGTTTTGACTAAAGCCTAAACCTGCTGAAATATAAGGCGCTAAACCATGCCATTCGACAATATCGGTTTTCACTGAAGCAAACAATTGCCAACTTTTAATATTGTACTGATAACTGTAATTATTGAATTCAGGTAATTGAAATTCTAAGTAGTCATTGCCATTGACATTCGCGTTAGCTTGATTCGCAAAAGTAATGCCCAGGTTTATATAGGGGAACCAGAAATGTTTCATGCCAATTTGATAGCCTGCACTGAGTTCAGTCTCCAGCACGCCACTGCTAACATGAGCCGCACTGTAGTGATCGGTCTGAAAGCCCGGCACAACATTGATATCACCCGCACCCGGCTGTGAGTAATACGCAACACCGACTCCCAGATCAAGATAAAAGCCCGATTGCGGATCAGTCGTGGCATCTGCTGTCATAAAACCAATAAGTAACAGCACTAGTGTGCTAAAGCGGACAAGTAAACAACGTTTTTGCATTAGTATGTCTCCAATACATCGAGCAGGCAATTAACGCGAACATACCATGGTTAGGCTTAAAAAACTACAGCCCGTACACTCGAGTACCTTATCCCAACAACTTTTGTGCAACTGTCAACCAAGCAGGAAAATCCACCGTGGGATGCCCTTTTCGACTGACAGGAATTGTTAATGGCACCAGCTCTTTCACAATGAATTGTCCTTGCAGCATGTCGGCAAGTTCTAAAAAACTTAGGCTGCCAGGAATTTTAACGCCAGTTTTGGCTTGCACTAATAAATCGGCATCGCGATCGCAGGTCATGTTAATCCATAAACCGTCATCGACGAGATGCTCATGAATCAAACGGGCAAAATGTCGTCGCCCTTCTGCATTTTTAATGGTGTGTGCGCAAGCAATGTCATAGGCGATATCGTACTGCCCTAACTGCTGGTGTTGTTGCGTAAAGTTTAAGGTTTGAAAATTCACATCGGGGCCGTTAGTTTTCGCTGTGGCAATAGCTGTTGCTGATTCATCACAAGCTAAAATATTTTGGTAACCTTGTGTGGCCAATGCTTTTGCTTCTACGCCATAACCGCAACCGACTTCCAGTATCTTCGCATCTTTATCGACGATACGCTCGAACAACTGCAACACGGGTTGATGGGGCTCTGCATGTTTCCACGGTGTGTCGCCTTGCTGGTAATTGTCTTCCCAATCGCGGGTTTGGTTAATAGTTGTATTCATCATATTTAAGGTAACTCTGAAATCGCTAAACCTTGTGTCGTGTAAATAGCATTTGTAGAAGCGCTACTATAAAGAAAACCATCGCTTGCCCATAGACCTGACGTCCTATTCCCAATATTAGAATTACTGCCAGTGTAAACCAGCATTGAAGTAATTTTCCCATCACTGCCTAACGTGCAAACAGCAAATCCTACTTGACTAAATCCAACATACAAGTAGTCACCTGCTTGTGTCAAACTAGTTATCCCAACGTTATTATAAGGCAGAGCAAATGGTGTTTCAGAAGTAACCGTATCAGTATAAAACAACCATGTTGAATCAGGTAAATCATCGGCGCCCAAGTGTACCAGACCCAACCCTTTTTCAGTACCCACATACAAATAGTTGCCTATCCGAATCGCTCCATTAACATCATAAGCGCTGACCGCTGATGGCCAACCAGTTGTTGTATTATCATATTTTGTCCAATCCTGAGTTACTGCACCCGTATCACTAATCGTGGCTGCATAAAAACCCTTATCCCGTGTACCGACATACCACGCATTCCCGGTAATATAATTCACATAAGAATCAATCGAAGCATCAGCTGGAAAATTGAAATCACCGGTGGAGCCTGAGTTAGCATATAGATTCCAAGATGCATTAACCAAGCCTGTGCCTGAATCAACTGTGGCTGTATTAGCACCACCACCACCATTCCAGGCCTTAGTAATCGCGATATAATTATTATGTCGCACGACAGTGGTAACTTTCACACCGCTCAATATATTAAAACCACCCGTTGAAGTACCAGCACTATTTGTATATTTACTCCACGTTGTTGGCACACCTTCAATCAACGACGTTGTATTAACACCAGCGTCATTTGCGACATATAAATGATCAGACTCATCAATGGTAACACCCTTCACAGAAGCTGAATTTAAATCACCACCAGTAGTGTCGTAAGTCGTCCAATCACTAGTGACTTCACTAGTTGTCGCATCAACCGGGGCAACAGCTAAACCTGAGTTACTCGTTCCCACATACAAATAATCACCATGGCGAGCAACTGTAGTCACAGAAGTATTATTGTCACCTGGTAGCGGATGTGTTCCGTCACCATTTTCGTATAAGAATTTTTGCAAATCGCTATTAATCACATTAAACTCAGGTTCTACCGTAATAACATCGTTACCATCAACCTCCACACTTGCAGATACAGTTTGACTACCTGCCGTGCAATCACCTGATGTGCACTGAAACTGCAAACGCAAGTTACAAGTTGCCTCAGATGCCAAACTTCCTGAGGTTGAACAATCACCCGTTTCACCTGTTTGTTGCGATAACGCTGTCGCGGCAGAAACCGTATAACTCACCGCATCATCACTTGTATTCTGCATTTGATATAGCACTGTTACAGGTGCTGAATCACCAGAAATTTGCTGAACGTGTGTCGCCCATCCACCACTCGGTGCCGTAGGTTCTATTGTTAAGGCCAATGGTGAGCTAGTATCAATAGCTTCCAAATCAATATTTTGTGAAAGCGCTTCATCACCGTCTTTCGTAACATCTAAACTCGTTGAAATGGCACCAACTTCAGTTGGTTGATACTGCAAGATTATCGTGCAAGCACTACCCGCAGCTAATGAACCATCACAATCATTTTGCGAAATAGTCAAGCCATGTTCTTCACTGCTCAATGATGCTGAGACAATAGCCGCTGAGCCACCATCATTGCTAACGGTATACGTAAATTCGTTATCCGTACCCACCTCTACGGTATCGGGCAAAGTTGGTGAGTCCAAAAAACTCAAAGCAGAAGGTGATTGCGAAAGTGTCATAGTCAGAGGAAATTGCTGCACTCTACCACTGTTACTGATATGCAAAATCTGACTCACGTTTCGTGCACTAGAAGACGTCACTGTATATTTGAGTATACACTCAGCACCTGCTGCTAATGTTGCTTGACAATTATTAACCACGTTGACATCACGCACCATAGGCGTTGAAAAACCGCTAATCTTAATAGGTGATGTTGTAGGCAAATTATTGTGAACCAAATATTCAATGCTATATTCATTACCGACTGTACCGCTACAAGTTGCATTTGCACCACTGGTTGTGCAAGTTGTTGGTAGGCTTTGATACGTCACTTGCAGGGGCTCTTTCGCTGCAAAGGCGGATGTTGTGACAAACATGCTTAAGATAACCAAGCTATAAAATAAACGTTGCATCGACAATCTCCTTATTGACCGTGATTAAAATGTTCATGACCAAGCAAATAACTAAACCCAAACAACCATGTGTTAGTAGCTAAATTAGCTTGCCCAGGGCCTCTACCCGTTTGCCCACTATCAGTAGCGGCACTATCTAAGTAGGCATTACCCAAACCGGAATATTGATAACCAGCATAAACGGTAAACACTTTATTAACATGATAATCTAGCCCCAGACCTAAGCGCCATGCAAAATTAGTCGTTGTGTTATTACCATAGGCTAAACCAGGTTGTACGACAGGTGCTTTAGGTGTTGAAGCATATCCATTAGCCGTGTTTTGATCAACACCTATACCTGCTTCAACATAAGGTGACAATCCATGCCAGTCAACAATATCGGCTTTCACATTCGCAAATAATTGCCAAGTGCTTATGCTGTATTGATAACTGTAATTATTAAAATCTGATGATTGAAATTCAAGATAATCATGCCCTTTAACTGTGGCGCTCAATTGTTGTGAGTAAAGTAATCCAGCTTGAATCAGAGGAAACCAAAACCGTTTTGTGGCCATTTGATAGCCTGTACCCAGCTGATAATTAAATACACCATGGTTTACTTTACCCGCACCAAATGCATCGGTTTCAAAATCTGGCACAACATCGACATTGCCTGCTGCCGGGTTCGCATAAAAAGCTTGGCCAGCACCAAAATCGACATAAATGCCTGATACGTTTTGCTGTGCGGCGTTGGCCATAGTTAATGATGATAATAAGCTGGTTAATAAAAATAAACGTGCAAAAAAATGACGCCCGTGCATAGCATGTCTCCTTGAGGTTGAGCCGGCAGAAACATACCATGTTTGCACTTAAAAAACTATACGACATTTACCCCAGCACTTCTGCGAATAGCTGTGCTGCGTAATTCCAAGTGCGTTCGCAAGCGACTTCGTTATAAACACGGCCCATTTCAGGTGCACCAATCAAAGCCGCATCAGGGTCGGTAAAGGCATGTTTTGTGTGACCAAAATATAGCATCTGCCAATCGACGTCGGCATCATTCATTTCTTTTTTAAAGTCCGCTAATTGTTCTGCCGATATTTGAGGATCATCATAACCATGCAACGCCAACACTTTGGCTGTTATCGTTTCGTTAGGAATGTTTTCCGGTTTCATCAACACACCGTGCGCACTCACCATGGCTTTTATGTCGGCACCACTGCGTGCCAAATCTAGACCGCACAAACCACCTAAGCAAAAACCGATAGCGGCCATTTTATTGGCATCAACCACATCTAGTTCACGCGCAGTTTCAAAACCTAACATCGCTCGCGCTCTCGTTAACTCCCGATTCTCTAATAAGGGCATTAATGCCGCCATACATTCATCCATCGTGGTGCAATCTTTTCCCTCACCATACATATCAACCACAAATGCGGCATAGCCTACTCGCACTAAACATTTAGCATTATCCATCGTCACACGATTCATGCCTTCCATCGCATGAAACAATAAGACGCAGGGCTGTTTACCATCAACAGCATCATCGTAGAATAATTGCCCAATATAATTCGTCTCACCATCAGAATATTTCACTTCTTGCTGCTGCATGTTGCACCTCCTAGATAATGCGGTATAGTTCAAAGCTATGAGAAAGATTAGCACAGTTATTTTATTAACGTTATCAATTATTGGGCATGCCAATAATTTACCCAACATTAAACCTGCACCTTTACACCGAGGCGATGAAGTCGGATTAATCTCCAGCGGTTTTCGTGCCTCAAATATTGATATTACCTATGCTAAGCAACGTTTACATGCTTTAGGATTGAAGGTTGTGCTGGGTGATAATATTCATAAACGTGCGGGCTATTTTGCCGGCACCGATTTAGAACGCGCGCATGATATTAATACAATGTTCGCTAATCCACGCATTAAAGCCATTTTTGAAATACGCGGTGGTTGGGGCAGCCAGCGTGTGCTGCCATTAATTGATTTTGATAATATTAAAAAACACCCCAAAATATTTGTTGGATTTAGTGATATTACGTCACTGTTACTCGCGATTCACGCCAAAACGGGGTTGATTACCTTTCATGGCCCAATGGGTATTGAACCTTGGCCGGCTTTTACTGTCGATAATCTAAAGCAAGTGTTGTTTGAAGGTAAAGCGCTTACGTTTAAAAATCCTAAGCCGAAAATAGACAAACAAGTTGATAATATTAAAACCGATAGTTATGAAACGCATGTCGTACGATCAGGCACAGCTACTGGCAAATTGTTAGGTGGTAATCTAACGGTGTTAACCGCCCTGCTTTCAACACAATACCAGCCCGACTGGAAAGAAAGCATTTTATTCGTAGAAGATGTCGGCGTGAGTTATTACCAGATTGATCGCATGTTAGCGCAACTACAATCAGCCGGTGTGTTAAAACAAATTAAAGGGTTTGTGTTTGGTGAATGCACGGGCTGTCATAAAGCCAATGCGGATGGCTATGATTTGCAGCAAGTGTTAGATGAGTATATTAAACCACTGCATATTCCCGCTTATTCTGGCGCGACGTTTGGGCATGAGCCGATGAACTTTACGTTGCCTGAGGGAACTAAAGTGAAGCTTAATGCAGGTGAGCGGACGATAAAGATGCTGGCGCCAGCTGTTTTATCGCCAGCCTCCTCCTAAGTAGGGTGGATAAAAGTTCGTGCGGCAGCACGGACATATCCACCATTCAAACGTTGACTTAACACCGCTGGTGGATATGTCCGGCTTTCAGCCGAACTTTTACCCACCCTACAAGACATATGCTTGATCGATATTAATGTTCTCTAAAAACAGCTTATCGTGTGATATCATTATCAACGCACCTTCGTAACAATTTAACACTTGTTCTAATGCTAAAATACTATCTAAATCTAGATGGTTTGTGGGCTCGTCGAGAATTAATAATTGTGGCGCATGTTTAGAAAGCAATACACAAGCTAAACCAGCTCTTAGTTTCTCACCGCCGCTTAATACACTAACTAATTTGTCAGCCGCACGATTACGAAATAAGAACTGTGCTAACGCAGATCGAGTATCATTTTCTGAGGCTTCGGGATTTAAGCGCTTATAGTTCTCAACGACTGATTGCTTAACATCGAGTGAACTGACTTGCTGGTCAACATACTGTATGCGATCAGTCCCTAATTCAACTTCACCCTGAGCTTTTAAGCGCCCAAGAATAATATTCACTAATGTTGTTTTGCCGGCACCATTGCAGCCAGTGATAGCCAGACGCTGTGGGCCCTGCATAAGCAAGGTAATATTCTTTAGCACATCTTTTTGCTCATAAGCAAAACTCACATCATTTAATGACAGCATCATCTTTCTGGCTGGTACATGTGTATTTGGCATAACCACCTTAATTTTATCAACCACTTCTAATTTAGCTGTAGCCTCATCAAGTTGTTCTTGCGTTCTCTCGGTCCGCATGGAGTTTTGTAAGCGCATACGGTGTTGTGTTTTCTCACTACGTCCTTTCATACCATCCAATGTTACGGTATCGAGTACTCGGTCACGCCGCATCTGTTTACCCTTCGCCACTTTCTGCTCGTGCATTTCTCTAGCATATTGAATGCTACGTGCAGTTTTACGTTGTATTTGCTTTGCATCATCTGCTTGTTGCTGTAAAGCTGCTTGCTCAATGGTTTTTTGTTGTCGGTAAAAATCAAAATTACCGCCATAGAGCTTCATACCCAAGCTATCAAGTTCGATGAGCGCTGTCATTTGATTGAGCAATTCGCGGTTGTGACTCACCACAACTAAGGCTTTACCCCATTGCTGGATATTTTTGTAGAGCAGTTGCTTGCTTTGCGCATCCAAATTATTACTGGGCTCATCTAGCAATAATAAATCCGCATCAGACATAAAAGCTCGGCATAAGAAAATTTTGGTTTGCTCGCCGCCACTAAAATCTTGTAACGGCTTTTGAAAATCAACATCGAGCAAGCCTAATTCAGCTAACGCTAGAGCGTATCGCTGATGCACCAACCAATCATCAGCTAAAGTTGTATAGTCTTGCGCATCATCATTGCCCGCCTCAATACGCTGTAATGCTGCTAATTTATTGGTAATACCCAATGCTCTAGCCACGCTGAATTGTTGATAAGCCGCATAGTTTTGCGAGCAGTAATGCACCATCTTGCGACGCTCAACATTACCCTCAGTTGGCAACAGCTCGCCAACAATAAGCCGTAGCAGCGTAGTTTTGCCCACACCATTACGCCCAACAATAGCTAACTTGTCAGCTGCGTTAATACTGAAATCGATATCATTTAATAATGTTCGATCGTCTAAAGAATAAAATACGTGATGTAACTGAATAATCGCCATAACAAAAACCTCTATGCTTGTGGATGTAGAAATAAGCTAAGAAAGTTTTAGTTGTTCATCGGCGCTCGCTCCTGATTGAGTGAATAGAAATAGTACAGCATAAATAGAAAATGTTCAATAACGCAATAAACCCTATTGCATTTCAGTAATATTTAATTTATATTTCTCCATGCATAATCAAAATAGGAAAACTTGCAAATGAATACAAAGCTGATCAAATCACTGCTTTTCATGACTTCTTTAAGCTTCTTTCAAGGTGTGGCACATGCAGCACCCGATCTACAACACTACTGCCCTAGCCCTTATGGCTTAACATTTAAATCAACTAAGCAGGATATGGGTAAGGTTGATGGCATGGGTGAAACGGCAGCTAAAAATGTACATTTTGAGAACCCGTACATGCGTTCTAAACAACACGATCCTGCTTACGTGCCAGCACCGACATTAGATGAGCATGGTTATTTTGAGGAAAGCAAAATAGATGCTGGGCGTACAGCATATTACAACGATGGTAGCTTAACTTGTTATTATCTCTACCCAATCGCCGCTGATCGCAGCACGATGGAGCGTTTAATCTTGATATCCGATCATCATGCTTTCCAGCAATGCGAAAATGGTCAAGTCATCGTTCGCACCGAAAATTGTTAAAATTAAACCATCCCTATCAATCATTGTTTGGTGGGGATTTTATTGCAAAGCACTTATATTTACCCTATCATCGCGCCGCATCTTATATATAAGAGACAATATGCGCCAACTATCATTTTTACCCTTTTTACTACTGATTGTAGCGCTTGCGGGCGTGGGGCAAATCACTAATACTATTTATGTGCCTGCGATGCCGGCCATGGCGCGTTATTTTGTTACGACACCGAGCCATATTCAAACCGTTATGGCGGTTTATTTACTTAGCTACGGCATATCACAGTTTATTTACGGCCCACTTTCAGACAGGCTTGGACGACGGCCGGTTGTCTTAATCGGTTTAAGTATTTACCTCACCGCAACAGTCATTGCCATATTTTCAACTAACTTTACTGAAATTGTTGTTGGCAGTTTTTTACAAGGCTGTGGTACTGGTGTTGGTGGCATGATGGCTCGCACCGCGATGCGTGATCGCTACACGGGTAAGTTGTTACAAAAAGCTAACAGCTATGTCAGCATGGCGTTAATATTTTCACCTCTCATTGCACCTTTGTTAGGTGGCTTTTTATATCTGATAGCGGGTTGGCGATTGATCTTTATTTTCTTGTTGTTACTTGGTGCAGGTGTTTTAGCAGCACAATATTTCTTTTGCCAAGAAACTAATGTATTTAAACGCAGAACCTCTATACGTCGTGTGTTTTACAATTACAGTCTTGCTTTGAGCCATCGGCAATTCATTTGCAATACTATAATACTCGTCGCAACGTTTAGTGGCTTCGCTGTATTTGAATCATCAGCCGGTTTGATTTTACATCAAGCATTGCATTATACGGCTGGCATGATCAGCCTATTATTTATCGTGCCCATGCCAGCTTATATAGCGGGCTCATTTGTCGCGGCTAAATTTAGCAATCGCGATAGCTTCAATGGCTTTATGTTAGTCGGCGTTGCCTGTTTGACAATCGGTAGCTTAAGCATGTTAGTACCCGCATTATTTGGCTACGTTAGCACCACCGCCATTTTACTACCCATCGCTATTTACATGTTTGCAGCAGGCATGCTATTCCCCACCTCAACCACACAAGCTATTATGCCTTTTCCAAAAATGGCCGGCACTGCGGGCGCCATTTTAGGTGGAGCACAAAACATGGGCGCAGGCATATTCGCGTTAATTTCAGCTACGCTGCCACAAACCACTCAACTCCCTTTAGCGGCCATACTCTGTGCCGTTACACTCATCGTGATTGGCGCCTATTTAAGCCTAAATCGTAACAATTAAGCCCTCTTTACACGCATTTTACATTCTATAATCATTCAACTAACATTATTTCGGTTAATATAGCGCCAAATTATTGACTACAACAGTGGTTATTGGATAATGCCACTAGTCAAATCAATGAGAGGAAGCCTTTATGTCAATCGTGAGAATTGTAATAGCGTTTTTTGCACTATTAAGCTTAACTGCCTGTGTACATCATTTATCAGAATCAGAATGTTTACACACTAACTGGCAAACTGTCGGTGAGCAAGATGGCACGCAAGGTAAACCCAAGAAAGATTTCTCCGGCTACATTGCTGATTGCGCAAAATACAATTTGACGATTAACACACAATCTTATAATCAAGGTTATGCACAGGGTATCAAAGAATACTGTACCCCAACACAGGCATTAGGTTTGCAAGCCGGTCAAGGTGGCGCTCCCGTTGCCGAGATTCAAGCACGTGAAACAGCTTGTGCTGCCGTACATTTATCACTTAGCTTAAAAGATTTTGATATCGGTTATAACAAAGGCATCACGCAATATTGCACTAAAGCTCAAGGGCAGCAAGATGCTATTGCCGGCAAAATCGCCAGCCTTGCTTGTGCAACTAAACATATAACGGCTTATACAGACGGATATAATGCCGGTGCAGCTCAAGCTTGTAGCAATGTATCAACCGCAACTGAATTAGGTAAAGCCGGCAACGCCTACCCTAATGAATGTGATGTGAGCAAATTTCCACTATTTAAAAAAGCTTATGACCACGGCGTTGTCTTGAAGCAAAACATTGATAACATCCAAAATCAATTGGATCAAGTTAACTCTGGCGTTAGCAACATGGAAAATCAATATCACTTCACACTTTCTCCCAATGGTGGCGTCAATTATGACTCTGGAAAATATCCTTCTGGCGAGACGACAGGAAGCATGCTCAGTTTGATGGCACAATACCAAGACCTACGTACCCAACAAACTGCTTTACAAAATAAACTTAAAGTAGCGCAAGCTGCGACTTAAACTAGGAGAGTTAAACATGAAAAAACTCACAAGTATTTTAATTTTATGTGCCAGCTTAATCATGCTGCCATTTGTCAGCAATGCCGCCCCTCAACCCGTCACGGGCGATACGGGGATGCCAACAATTGCGGTCTTGAACTTCACTATCACACATCAAGTAATGCAGATGTATTATCAAAATGTAGAATACAAGGACATGCATGGAAAAAAGAAGCATGGCCAACACGGTACTCGTTACAATGAAAGCAACACGGCTAAATACAAACAAGAGTATGATGAAGCTACTAGCTCGATGACTAACAGCATCACGAACTATTTAGTGCAAAGCCATAAATTCAATGTGGTCGAGCGCAATAAAGTTCAACAAGTGGCTGACGAATTAAATTTTAACGACTCGCAATATGTGTCACCACAAAATGCCGTTAAAATTGGTCACATGCTTGGCGCTGATTATTTAGTGATGGGTAGCATCGAAAACATTGATGTGCGCCATGAGAAAGACAGCAACCCTTACATGCAAGATGGTGAGTTAATGTACCACGGTGCGTTAGCCATCAATGTGCAAGTTGTCGATACTAAGAGCGGACAAATCGTTGCTTCATATCCTGTTCAAGTGCAAAAGAAACTGTATCCACACAGCGATAAGATTATGAATAAGTCATTGTTCTTGAATCAGCTAAAAGATAAAGCAGCACAACAAGCCACTAACGATATATTACAAGCCATCTTCCCGCTGCAAATTATGCAAGTGCAGGGTAAGCAAGTATTTATCAATCGCGGCACAGGTGCTGACTTTAAAGTTGGCAGCATCATGACGGTTTATAAAACGGGCAAAGCCTTAGTTGACCCTGACACAGGCAATAGCCTTGGTGTCACTAAAAGCAAAATTGGCACAGTGAAAATCACACAAATCCAAACTAAATATTCTACCGCTTCAATTTTGACGGGCGATGCAACGCAGATGCAAGGTGCAGTGGTTGAGTTAACGGATAAAAACCCTGATACCAATAAACAACCCATGTCACCAGGCTCTAGCCCTAAACCGATTCAATGGTAATCCATGTTGAAACAGTTATCGCTTAATCTATTGTCCATCCTGCTAGTGTCTTTACTAGCAGGTTGTTCGATGTCGAGCACCTTTAATGCTTACCCCAATCAAGCAAAACCCATGCGCGCGGATATTGCGAAAGGCAAGTTCCAAGATGCGGCTGATCGGGTTAAATCTAAAACTGATACGAATGATAAAATCTTATACCTAATGGAATACGGTCGGATTGAACAACTTGCAGGCAATTTCACGCAAAGCCGCGACATCTACACGCAAGCCATTGCTAATGTCGATGCGCTGCAACAAAAAGCTAAAATTACTGCAACAGGTATGTTTGACCAAAGCGCTGCCCTGCTAGTCAACGACAATGCTATTCCTTACCAGGGCTACCCTTATGAATATATTTTACTACATCAATACCAAGCGCTGAACTATGTTGCTTTAGGTGATGTGTCTGGTGCATTAGTTGAAGTGCGCCGTGCTGATGAAGAGCAAAGCTATACGCAGCAGCTGAATCAAAAGACCTTAGCCGCAGCTGACGCAAAAGCCAAAAAAGAATCCATTAACAACAACGTTGACTTCAACCAAAAACAATTCCAACAAATGAATGCTGCAGCCGCTGCTGTTAAAAATCAATATTTAGATGCTTACAGTTATTATTTTGGTGGCCTGATGTTTGAAGCAACAGGCAGTAGTAATAATGCTTATGTCGCGTACAAACAAGCCTTGTCGATTTCACCTAGCAACCCTTATCTGCAACAAAATGTTTTACGCTTGGGCAAACAATTAAGCATGCCGGATTTTACGCGTTACCAAAAAACTTATCCGCAAACGATTATTAACCCTAAACCGAACCAAGGTAAAATTGCCATCATTTTTGAGCAAGGCTTTATTCCGTTGCGTAAAGCATTCAATTTACCACTACCCATTAATGGTTCTGGCATTGTGCCCATATCCATGCCCTACTATGCTGACCGACACTTCCCAACACCTGCATTGCTAGTGAGCCAAGGTAAAGAGACGCTTGGCAAAACATCGGCTATTTTGAATTTACAAAACTTATCGGCCCGAGCCTTGAAAGATGAGTATCCGGTATTGGTCGTGCGAGCTATTTTACGCTTTGCCGCCAAAGCCACCATGGAACACTCCGCACAAAAGAATGCCGGCGATGTAGGCGGCATTGTTGCCAACCTTTACACTGTTTTTAGTAGTGGTGCGGATTTGAGAACTTGGTCTACCCTGCCTAATGATGTACAAATCATGCAAGCTTACGTAAATGCAGGTGAACAATCGCTCACTTTGTCATATAATGGCAAGCGACAGACCATGCCCGTTAAAGTCACTAAAGGCCAAACGGTGCTAGTTTGGGTGGTGGCTTATCCAACCCGTTTGGCAACCAATGTTTTTCCACTATAAGGACTGATAATGAAACTGAAATCACTATTATTAACTCTCATGACTATCATACTCGGCAGCTTTCTGTTGAGCAGCTGTGGTTGTAGCTATTCAGAAGCCAGCATGCCATTAGGGCAAACCGTTGCAAAAATCAATGAAAAAGCTGACTTCACTACCATTACCGAATTGCGTAGCCGTGAAATTGGCAATGTCCTCAACGCCAGTGCTAGCATCAAAAGCAACAGCGTCGACAACAAAATGCTAAGTTACCGCTTCACATGGTTCGACAAAGATGGCTTCCAAGTTGGTACACCCGGCCCCTGGACACCGATTTCACTCACCGCTGGTTCTAACACGCAAGTACAAGGTACTGCACCTAACCCCAGCGCCAAAACTTTTAAACTTAATGTTTGTGCATAGGAGACAACACAATGAAAATCTTTAAAACCCTAACCGCTATCGTGTTTGCTAGTAGCTTGCTTGTCGCTTGCTCTGGTGGCGTACAATACACAGATCCCGGCGCAGTAGACACAACAGGCTTAGGCTTTGGCTCTACTGACTTACAAACAACCGTGCAAACAATGGTGTCAGGTTTATTAACCTTCCCACCGGTTGTGCAGTTAACCAGTAAAGAGCGTCCCATATTATTTGTTGCCGGTGTTAAAAACACGACTAACCAACAAATCAATACCGATATGATTAACAACATGATGATGACGCAATTGATTCAATCAGGTAAATTCCGCTTCACCGATATGTCTGTAGTGAAAAAAATGCGTGATCAGTTAAACTATCAGAGCGACAGCGGTAATGTTGATCCACAAAGTGTTATTAAAATCGGCCAACAAGTCGGTGCTCAATACATGCTATACGGTAGCGTAAGTGCAATTGAAAAATCTGGCGATGGCAAAACATCCATGTACTTCCTAGTCAGCATGCGTTTAATGAATATTAAAACGGGTATTGTTGAATGGGCGGATCAAAAACAGATTCGTAAAGTTCAAAGTTAGTATTAATTCCTTCTCCGTTTGCCGAAGAAGGAATATAATTGAAATGTAGGGTGGATAAAAATTCGTGCGAAGCACTGAACTATCCACCAGCGGTCTATCATCAAGCACTGCTGGTGGATATGTCCGGCTTTCAGCCGAACTTTTATCCACCCTACTTAGTTGTGAGCATTAATTCTAGAGGTTCGATCATGAAATCATTAAAACTATTACTCATCATCCTAACAAGCGCTATCCTAATCAGTGCGTGCTCCAGCAACACCCGCTATACTGACCCTGGTGCAGTCGATACCACCAGTACTGACTTCAGCTCAACTGACTTACAAACCACCACGAAGAAAATGGTGTCAGGTTTATTAACCTTCCCACCCATTGTGAAACTCACAGCAAAAGAGCGCCCAATTCTATTTGTCGACCAAATCCAAAACAACACTGATGAACACATTGACACCAATAACTTAAGTAATATGGTGATGACCGAACTCACACAGTCTGGCAAATTTCGCTTCGTTGATATGTCGCAAGTAAAAGCGGTACACAACCAACTGAGCTATCAACGTGACAGTGGTTTAGTCGATCAAAAAACAGCCATAAAAGTCGGCCACCAACTCGGCGCACAGTTCATGCTATACGGTAGCATCAGCAACATCGTGCAGCGTAACAGCTCACAAAAATCCGTTTACTTTTTAATTACTATGAAACTATTGAACCTGCAGACCGGCATCGTCGAATGGGCCGATCAAAAGCAGATTCGGAAAGTGCAGAAGCGGGCTACATTTGGCTGGTAATCACTGCTGGGAAAAATAGGCTTTCACAGTTTCGATGAAGACTTTCGTTTTCATCGGCAAATATTCACGGTCAGGATACATGGCATAAAGCGGATGTTCAGCCATGTGGTAATCAGGCAAGCATCGAACCAACTCACCACTCACCAAGTAATCTTCAATCATATAATCTGGCAGCATCATCATATGTGTACCGCTCAGCACGCTTTGCAAAATCACTTGCGAATCATTAGTGACTAAATTACCGTTGACTTCGACAAGAGTTGGCTTGTCATGTTTGATAAAGATTAATTGCTGTAAACGTTTGTTGTTGGTATAGGTGCAACAATTATGTTGCGTTAAATCATCGGGTGTTTTTGGTGTGCCGTGTTTTGCTAAATACCCGGGTGTTGCAACCAGCGATGTTGTTAGCGAAGTGATTTGTCGAGCAATAAGATTTGAGTCGTTCAAATTGGCGCTGCGAAATGCTAAATCAAAACCTTCATTTACAATATCGACTTGTCGTTGCTCGGTTTCAAGTGAAATGGTTAACTCAGGGTGTTCGGCTAGTAGGCTTGTGATAACGGCTGTGAGCTGTCGAGCTAAACCGGGCGCCATCGTCACACGTAATCGCCCTTTTACTTTACCCTGCATATCAGCCATGGCTTCGTAGGCAGCATTGGCGCCTTCGAGTATGGTTTTGGCATGCTGGTAGAATAAGGTACCAGCCTCTGTGAGGTTTAAGCTGCGGGTGCTGCGTTGTATTAACTTGACCTTTAGCTCATCTTCTAACTTACTGATTTTCTTACTGATAAATGATTTTGATACATTTAGGCGCTCACCAGCCTTGGAAAAGCTACCCGCTTCCACTACTGCTGCAAATATTTCCATTTCATTCATCATTCTCACAGAATACCACCATTATTGTTTCCATATGGAAACACATGGTTTAATTATAGCCACTTCTGCTAATAATGAAAGAGGGTTATACTGGCTTTGGAAACTTAGAAGATGGTTAGGGATTCCCGCAACACGGGAACCACATTATTAAAAGGAACAAACCATGTCATTAATTACAAACACAAATCGCAAATGGTGGGTACTCATCGGTGTTAGCCTCGCTAACTTCCTCGGCTGTGTCGATTTCACAATCGTTAACACTGCTCTCCCCGCTATTCAATCAAGCCTACATGCAAGCGTCGATCAGTTGCAGTGGATCATTAACATCTTTCTATTAGCACTCTGCGCACTGATGGTCATCATGGGCCGCCTCGGCGACATTCATGGCCGACGCAAAGTCTTATACATGGGTATGGTAGCCTTTGGCTTATCATCATTAGGTGCTGGGCTTTCGACTAACATTGATATGCTTATCATCTTCCGTTTATTTCAAGGTATCTCCACTGCCATTCTTTACACGGTTGCTGGTGCACTCGTAGCCCACACATTTGATAAAGCCGAACGCGGTAAAGCCATGGGCATCATGTTTGGTGTTGCAGGCATAGGCTTAGCCGTTGGCCCTGTGCTCGGCGGTATTTTAGTCGGCGCGTTAAGCTGGCGTTGGGTGTTCTTAGTGAATGTGCCTGTTATTATTTTAAGCTTTGCAATTTGCATCCCTAGCGTTCAAGAATCAAAAAACACAGAACATGGATCACGCATTGATTGGTTAGGTTTTGTATTTTTAAGTCTTGGCTTAGGTAGCTTGATTTTAGGCATGGTAAAAGGCGATGAATGGGGCTGGATATCTGCTACGACCATCGTAACGTTTGCGATTGCTATCGCTAGCTTTATTACCCTTTATTATGTCGAAAAACGCACTGACTCACCTATCATTAAGTTTGAGTTATTCACTAACCGTTATTTCATCACCAGTATTCTGGCGACATTTAGCTTAGGCTTCTTTTATTGCTTAGCCTTTTTCTTAATGCCATTATTCTTACATAACATGCAAGGTTACGATGGCTTCAAACTTGGCTTCATGCTGTTACCGACTACCGCTGTGATGGCAATCTTATCGCCTTTCGTTGGCCGCGCGACGGATAAATATGGCCCTAAACCTTTATTGATTATTGGCTTCATATTCTTCGTGATTTGCGCAGCCTTGCAACTCGGCTTCCATGCTAACAGCAGTGTATGGTTCATCGCCCTCACCTTTGCCACCATGGGCGTAGGCTGGGCCGCGATTCTTGGGCCAGCATCAGTCGCAGCCATTTCAGCCGTGCCTGATAGCGCGACTGGCGTTGCTATGGGTTCCGCTTGGACCTTACATAATGTCGGCGGTGTGATTGGTTTAGCGCTCGGCACAGTGGTCTATCACTACCTTGCTAAAAGTGTATTCCCTGCTGCAAGATGGGCTGATAAGGTCGTATCAAACCCTGATAGCGCCATCCAAACACTCACGCAACACTTGCACATCAGCGCTAGCAAAGCGACTACCTTGTTACAACACAGCTTCATGGGCGGTTACCACGGTGCTATGGTGTTATTGATGGTGGTATCAGTGATTGCTTTACTCGTAATTGGTTTGGCCATGCCAAAACAAAAAGCTGCTGTTCATGTTGACGTAAATGAACTAGGTGAAACGGATATTCATAAGATTTAGTCGAAATATAGTTCGGCAAGTTTTTAAACACATGCTAAAATTGTTGCATGTATCAAGCATTTATCAGCAACCATCAAATCTTACACGGCGCCTTTAATAGCGTCGTGTGTTTGCTTTTTATTATTTTAGCTAGCTTTACCAGTTATTGGTTTATCCGTAAAAAAACCGATAGCAAGCGTCGCTTAAAACAATACAAGCATCGCGTTGTGTACCTTGCCATTTTTATTTATTTGATTTTTTTAGGCCGCATTTGGATTTCAGGCTTTACACATTTAGTCACCATGCTGAGTTTGGTAGCGGCTGGTTTGGTGGTGGTCAACAAAGAATCCGTCATGAACATGGTGGGGTCACTCATTATTAATTGGCGTAATTTATTTTCTGAAGGCGACTGCATTAAAATTGGCGAGCAAATGGGGTATGTTCGGCACCTCGGGCTTTTGTATATTGCCATCGATGAAATCGACAAAGATTTTAATTCATTAATGACAGGGAGAATGATTAAAATTCCAAACAGCTTGGTGATTACAACCAGCATTACTAATTATTCCCAAAATTCAAAATTAACTAAAATTAAACTGAGTTTTATTTTTACGCCTGAAAGTAATATTGATAAAGCTGAAACTATCATGAAAGATATCGCAAAAAATATCGTCAATGATAATTATCAAATCACCGATGAAAATGACAATTTTATTATCCGTAAAAATAAAGGCTTAGCTAAGTTGGTCGATGCCAACCCTAATACAGCGCTCAGCTTTCGCAATGAGCCGCCTGTCGGCGTTGAAGTTGTACTCTTCTGTTATTGTTTCATGAAAGATCAAATCGCCATCCGCAATGCAATGATCAAAGGTATTGTTGACATGATTACTCAAGCTGATGATATTACTTATATCAGCAAGTAGCCGCTCTTTCATCGGCTATCACCGCTAAAAATATTTCACCGTAGCGCTTTATCTTCGCTGCACCGACACCACTGATTTCGGCCATTTGTCCTGGCGTTGTGGGCTTCATTTTAGCTAGCTCAATGAGTGTTTTATCATGAAAAATAACATACGGCGGAACATTTTGCTCTTTCGATAATGCTAAACGTGTTGCTCGCAAGGCTTCGAATAATGTTTTCTCTGCATCATTTTCTAAATTAGCCATAACCTTGGCTTTACGCTCGCGTGTTGGTTTTGTGGGTTTAACGTATTCACGTAATTCTAATGGTTGCTTTTGTTGGATGAAAGTTTTGCCTTCGATAGTTATGCTTAATCCACCATGGCCGGTGATATCGACTTGTAATAAGTTATGGGCCACGAGCTGGCGGAAGATGGTTTGCCACTGGCGCTTGTCGTATTCTTTACCTATACCATAGGTGCTCAGTTGATCATGCTGAAAGTTTTTGATGCGGATGTTGTCGGTGGCGAGTAGCACATCGATTAAATAGCTAACACCAAAGCGAGAGCCGGTGCGGTAAACGCAGGATAAGGCTTTTTGGGCAGCAATAGTGGCATCGAAGGTTTTGGGCTTTTCGTCGCAGGTGTCGCAATTACCGCAAGGTTCGCAATGGTCACCAAAGTAATCTAATAATATTTGTCGGCGGCATTTGGTGGCTTCGCATAAACCTAGTAAGGCGTTTAACTTTTGTTGTTCGATGCGTTTTTGTTTATCGGGTGAATCACCATTTTCGATAAACATACGCTGCATCGCGGCATCGCTTAAGCCATATGACATCCAGGCATCTGCTGGCAAGCCATCGCGCCCTGCTCGGCCGGTTTCTTGATAATAAGCTTCGATATTTTTAGGGATATTCATGTGCGCGACAAATCGCACATTGGGTTTGTCGATACCCATGCCAAAAGCAATAGTGGCCACCATGATGACATTTTCTTGTTTGATGAATTTATCTTGGTTTTTATTGCGTTGTGGCGCACTCATGCCCGCATGGTATGGCAAAGCGTTTAAGCCTTCTTTTTTTAGCCATTCGGCGGTGTCGTCAACTTTTTTACGTGATAGACAGTAAACGATACCACTATCGCCATCGTGTTCTGTGTTGATGAACTGTAGGAGCATTTTTTTGCTGTTGCTGCTGGTGGTAATTTGGTAATGGATGTTGGGGCGATCAAAACCTGCCACAAAGGTTTTACCATCACTAAGGCATAACCGTTCGATGATATCTTTTCGGGTGGGTGTGTCCGCTGTTGCTGTTAAGGCAATACGCGGAATATTAGGAAACTTTTCCGCTAGGATGGATAACTGTGCGTACTCAGGGCGAAAATCATGGCCCCATTGTGATACGCAGTGGGCTTCGTCAATGGCGAATAAAGCAATGGGGGATTCTGCTAGCAATTCTTGAAAGCTATCCATCAGCAAGCGCTCAGGTGCGACGTAGACGATATCTAATTCACCTTTGCGTAATAATTGCTGGGCTTCGTTGCTTTCTTGTAGGGTTAGACTTGAATTGATAGCTCGGGCTTTGATGCCGAGTTGTTGTAATGCTACGACTTGATCTTGCATTAAAGCGATCAATGGCGACACAATGACACCCACACCGTTTCGACATAGCGATGGAATTTGATAACACAGTGATTTACCGCCACCGGTTGGCATTAATACGAAAGCATTTTTGCCAGCAACGACATGATCGATAATAGCGGCTTGTTCGCCACGAAAGGTATCATAACCGTAGATGGTTTTTAGGATTTGTTTAGGTGTTTTCATTGTTTCTTCTCAGTTCCCGATGCTGATGTAGGGTGGATAAAAGATTCACATCGCGAATCATATCTACCACTCAGCCTATATCCAACACCGCTGGTGGATATGTCCGCGCTGCCGCGTGAACTTTTATCCACCCTACTTTAGTACAGCAGTTCATTTGTGTGCGTGTTAAGAAAATTAATTCACCTTCGTGAAAATATAATTTATCAAAGCCAAAACCGCAACAATCAAAATACAAATAGCATATGACATCGATGATGTGACCGGCCAATGCATCATTATCGTGCCGATAACGGCTGAGATTGTAAACTGTGTGCAACCTAATGTAGCAGATGCTGTGCCAGCGATATGACCAAATGGTTCTAATGCGCCTGATGCAGCTGGGCCGACAAAAAAGGCAGCCCCGACACAGGCGATGACGGTTGTGACCATGAAGCTAGTAAGACTTAAGCCATAAAGCTGATACCAGGCTAGCATTAAAATACCACCTATGAATATCAATATCAGACCTATTTTAATTGTGTGCTCGATACCTATCTTCACTACGACCTTACCACTAACAACACTACCCATCGCAATTACAATGCCAAAAATTGCAAAATAATAACCAAAATGCTCAACCGAGACATGCAGTAACTTAATAATAATAAACGGTGACACGGAGAAGAAACAAAAGAATACGGTGATACCGAAACCAGCAAACAAACCGTAACGTAAAAATTGTCGGTTAGTGAAAATACCCCAGTAACGTTTGAAAATCGCAAAATCAAATGGCACGCGTTTCTTCATGGGTAATGTTTCAGTAATAGTCAACTTAGTTAAGATTAAAGCCAAAGCACCTAAACCGACTAAGAACCAAAACACAGCGCTCCAGCCTAACCATACAGCTAAATAACCACCAATAATTGGTGCGAACGTGGGTGACACCCCAATAGCACCATTTAAAAAACTGTATAGCTGTGCACCTTCATCACCCGAATACATATCACGGATAATGGCAAACGCGACAGCTAACATGCCGCACGTTCCAAAGGCACACACAACGCGGGCGATCACTAACACGGTAATATTCGGGGCCAATGCACAAGCCGCTGAACCGATAATAAAAAAGCAGCACGAAAATAACATCGCCCGATAACGACCAATTTGATCAGACAAAGGCCCAACAAACAATTGCCCAACACCAGCGGTTAATAAAAATAAACTTAGGGTTAATTGAATGTTCGCTTGTGACGTATGAAACAACACTTTCATTTCTGGCACGATAGGCACGTAAATATCTAAACCAAACGCAAAGCTAAATACGAACGGCGCTAGAATTAAAATTAAGGTTGAAGTTTTGTAATGTTTCATTGGGGCGTTATTGTTCTCGTAATTGACATAGCGGATTCTTCCACACTAAAAAGTAAAAGGCAACAATCGCTGCCAGCGTTAACACAGTTAATGCAAAGGCTAATGGTAATTGTGAATTAACATGGAAATCACTAGCGGCTGAGCTGACGATACCCGAGCCCATTAACATTAAGCCGCTTTGCAAGGCCCCTGCTGTGCCCGCATGCTTAGGGTATAACATCATACCTGCCGCACCGGCGTTAGTTAAGGCCATACTGTTGCCCACCATATAAATAGCCATCGGAATAATAATGACATAGGTATTTAACCAAGCACTTAGCGCGAGCATTAATACGCTGCCGGTTAATAACAAGCTTAACCCTAGCATGATTAACACTTCAACATTATATTTGTCTGCTAAGCGCGATGAGATAAATGAACCCAGGGCATAGCCGCCAATAATCACGACCGATAACCAGCCGTACATTTCTGGCGTAATGTGCAACTGACCTTGCAATAAAAAAGGTGCAATAACGGTGTAAAGCATTTCACCCGCAAATGCTAAAACTAAACATATCATTAAACCAATGTAGGCTTTGTTATTAAGAATGAAGACGTAGTCTTGCGCCATGTTTTTGGCTGAAAATTTCTTTTCACTACTGTGACGATTAGTTTCTGGCAAAATGAAAAATAAGCATACAATAATAATAGCCGCGTAAACCAGCATAAAAACAAAATTACCGCGCCAACCGACTAAAGTTTCAATATAGCCACCTATTACTTGCGCAATGATGGGCGTGACAGCAACCCCCATACTCATGTAAGCCGAGGCTTTTATAAATGCTTTACCATCAAACGTATCTTTGCTAATGGCTCGCGCCAAACCTGCGCTGCCCAATCCTAAACCCTGCACCACGCGTGCAAATAGCATGATTGTAATATCTTGCGCAAATAGCGTTATCACAGAGCCGACTAAAAATACGCACATGCCGGTGAGTAATATATGTTTACGACCGAATCTATCTGACAGTGGCCCATAGATAAACATGGAGCCACCGTATGCGATGAGAATAAATGTGTACGTCCATTGCGCATGCAAGGGATCGGTTGCCAACGCCTGTTGCATAGCCGGCAGTGACGGCAAGTAAACAGCACAAGCAAATTGTCCGATCGTGATAACGAGAAATGCCATCAGCAAAATCATATAAGGATTTTTATTTGTCATATTAATCAGTGCTCAGTTATCAGAACGTGACATTGTAACAAATTTTGAACGGACAACTGGTGGCTAAACCGTAATGAAAGTTTTATTGCGAATCACCCATTCGCCACCCATTTTCACTAACGTGATGTAATCGATAAAATATTGACCAGTTCCTAACACCTTAGCTTTGACCGATGCGATGTCATGAGTAACATCCATTTCAACAATTTGCTTATCGAACAGCGCACCTTCGCTCGCCTCGGACTCACGGCTGCAGATGCGCTCAACAAATTGTTCGCGCGTCCAATCGACATACTCACCATGAAACTTACCATTGATATGGCAATCAGGATGAAACGCTCGCTTCAACTTATCGGCATTCGCTTCATAAGTTCCTTCAAAATAAAACCCTACAACTTCTTCAATACTCATCTTTTCACCTCTATTTTTCCCTGATGACTGTTTGTGAGGTGTGCTATTATAGCGTTAACAATGATTGATGCACCCGTAATGACTACGCTGTGGATTAACATGCCAATAACCCAGTAACACCATAATTGCTATGCCAAAATTAAATTTAAACACCCCTTGCGTAGGCGTCTGCTCTACTGTTTATGGTGATCATGTTTGCCGTGGCTGCAAACGTTTTGCAAAAGAAGTGATCAACTGGAATAAATATGACACCATCCAGCAACAAGATGTATTTAACCGTTTGGGTGCGTTAATAATTGAGGTGATGCGTGAGCGCGTTAACATCGTTGACGAAAATTTACTCATTGAGCAAATGGATAAACTCAATTTACGCTATCGTGAAGAGCAACATCCTCTCACCTGGGCTTATTATTTGTTGCGTGCAGGCGCTAATAAAATAAAGGATATCTCAAAATATGGTCTGCGCTTAATCCCGCCTTATGAAAATACATCGCTGAACAAACTGTTCGATGACCTTGATGATGACTATTATCTTCACGCCCAACAAGCTTTTAATAAACTGAAAAGTATTACCGCTGCAAGTTAAGTTTCTGTATAATCATCAATAGCTTGCTAAGGAGAGAGAGATGATACGGAAACTATTGCTGACCACTGTATGTATTGCGCTTGTATTTAATGCTAATGCAGCAAAGATGGTTAGAGTCTGGCAACCCGTGAAGCAAAGTAATCTTTTGCAATTATTTTCTGTTGAAAACTCAGCTCAACTTACCAATGCACTTCCTCAATCTGATCTACTGCCAAGCACGAACCTGAATAACGACTATAGTTTGCGATTAGTTGCAGCGTCCCCTGCTAAATTAACAGCCTCTTATGCGCGTTATAATATGTTCTATAAGGGTATACTCGTTTGGGGCTTCCAGATTATTTATCATGTCCCCGTTGAAGCCAAGCACATCAATCCATTTATAACAGGCTCCTATCTTGCCGATTTAGATCAAGACATAAAAACGATCACCCCAACAATCACTAAACAAAAAGCGATCTTAATCGCAAAAGCAATGTTTGCTGATAATGTTGCACAACATACTACTGGTTGGAAGCAGCAATACTCTCACCAGCAACTTATCATTTACACACCTCATGTTAACCCCAACGAGCAAACCACTCAGGACGTGCAACCCGCATTAGCTTACAGGTTAGTCCTTTCTGCTTATCGCCCGGGTGACTCTGAGTATTACCCTGATAGTGAACAATATACTTATGTTATCAATGCGCTGACCGGAGCTGTCATCACCAGCTATTCTTCCTTGCAAACCTTTGCAGAAAATAAACATTTACAAAAGCGCTCAATGATTACAAGCAAAAATGAGCCTCACGTAACACACACCTCGGTTTCCAGCCCTATGGCGACTCAGGTGACAGGTTCAGGGCCTGGCGGTAATTCAAAGGCGGTCCCCGACATGACAAACGCCATGTGGTATGGTGCCGGAACGCCTACTTATACCCCGCTCAACATACCGAATGCCATTAGCTTTCATCAAGGCAGCCCTGGCATTTGCTACGCTGAACGCGTGTCAGCGCCGGCTTATCGCGTACTAAGAGTGGGAGATACAAAATTACCAGAATGGTATAGCGACAATATTAGTACTGAGATTCTCACTAATCAACCTAATTATGCGACACCTGAAGATGCTTGCGACAGCGATAACGCTTATCAAAATAACTTAGACCAGGTGACCATTGGATCTGACACCACTTTTTCCCCCGTCAATGATGTCGAATTTGGTGCACAAATGACTTATAACTTAATCAAAGCGATTACCTTACCTGATGTGACCGTCGCACCGTTTGCGAATAAACAAGTAGTGATACTGACCCATATCTATAACACAGACAATGCTTTTGCTGTTCCTGCTTCTAGTGACTCGCCACAGCAATTACATTTTGGTAATGGCATCTCACCACCAAATGGTCGATTTATTGTCTTGACGTCACTGGATGTTGTCGCTCATGAGATTGGACATCTAATACTGGATAACAATGGTGCTCCTCTCACTTATGCCAATCAAAGTGGTGGTATCAACGAATCATTTGCTGACATGACAGCTAAAGTCGTACAGTCTTATGTTAGCACTCAAAGTGATGACGCTTATCAATTTAACCCTGCACAACCTGACCCCTTTTGGACGGTTGGTAAAAATATTGAACAAAGCGCGAATACCGCCTTACGTTATATGTATGATCCCCCGCTTGACCAAAGTTCAGGTGGAAAATCAATTCAGAATGCAAATAATTATACGCCTGGCTTAGACGTACATTATTCATCAGGAGTATACAACAAAGCTTTTTATGTCTTGTCCACTAGTTCGGGTTGGTCAATACAAAAAGCCTATACGGTCTTTCTTTATGCTGATGTTAAATATTGGCGTAATAGTCCAGATCAAACGTTTGGTACCGCCTGTATTGGTGCAATATCAGCAGCCTACATGCTATATGGCGCAACAGCACAAGCAAAAGTACTCTCGGTTTTAGAAGGTGTGGGTATCAAATGTAAACTGCCACATCAGTTTAAAGAAACGCTAGCACGGGACGCGCATCAATGAAAATTTTTAAACTATTAGTAACTAGCATCCTGCTCAGCAATAGCTTAATGGCAATAGCAGATAACACAAACTCTGGGTGGTTTGTTGGTGGCTACGGAACTTATACCGGCACATCAAATAGTGCCACTATTACGCTGGATAATCCATGGTTAACACCATCCCATTCCACACAATCACTCACTGCAAATTCTGGTAGCTACGGTTTAGGTATTATAGGAGGTTATCGCGGCGCTATCAGCAAACGTTTTTACTGGACGACAGAGCTACATTTGACACCTCAAGAATTTAACGGTGGTAACGCAGAATCGTCGGATGGTGTCACAATTAATGCTATATCCAAACAATTTTATGATACTGAGTTCCATTTAGGTTACACATATTACAGTGACCCTCGTGGATACAAAGGTGACATCTTTCTCGCAACAGGCGTTGCAGTCAAGCCCATGCAAGAAAAAGTCAGCTTTGCTTCTAGCGCCCAAGGCTCTTTCGTCAACATTGACCCGACCGAAACTAAGAATCAACTTGATCTCGGATATGTAATAGGTGCCGGATTAAACTTCTTTATTGGTCATCATAATATGATACGTTTCCAATATAACTATATTGTTTATCCTGGACAAAATTCAGCTGATTTAAACCAAAGTTTTTACCCGCCTGCCATCATAGGTTCGCTTGGTAATATAAACATCAGCAACACAGACAACCAATTTAGCTTAGCGTACTTATATTTATTTTAAGCGTCAGCTTTTATCCATGTTTGCAGCGCTTCAATAATTTTTTCAGCTTGGTCGACGCTGGAAATATTGAATTTTGATTTTGCTTGGTATTGTCCATTACGTTTCTGGTAACGGCGAATACTGAATTTGGGTGGGCCATATTCTTCTTTGGTACGGTTCCAATCTTGAAATTTATACATAATGGTTGACCATGCACCTTTGGTTAATACAACTTTATCAAGCTCTTTAACCGTATCAATCCCATCTTCGGTATACGTGATCGTTAATTCATCTACTGTTTCTGCCATTTTCTCTCTCCTGTTTTAAGTTTTAGAGCTTGAAGCTTAGAGTACAATTCTAATTTTCCTCAAGCCATTGGGGTAATTTTGATATATCGGCTAAACAAACAACCGGGTTATATTCAGTTAACGTTTCTTCACATTGCGTGCCACAGGTAACAGCGACCGCGTCTACCTCAGCATTATTTGCCATTTCTAAATCGTAAGTGGAGTCACCAATCATTAAAGTTTGTGATTTTTCCATGCCGGTTTCAGTCATAATTTCTAACAGCATATTCGGTGAAGGTTTTGATGCGGTTTCATCAGCTGTGCGTGTCATCGTGAAAAATTGCTCTAAACCAGTTTCAGCTAATACGGCATCTAAACCACGACGGCCTTTGCCTGTCGCCACGGCTAGAACATAGCCTTGCTTATGTAAATTTGCCAACGTTGCTTTAACATCAGCATACAAATGCTCATCCGTCATTTTTAGCGATAAAAAATGTGCCATATAGTGATCGTGAAAATATTCAAGCACAGACATTTCTGCATCAGGATACAAACGCTTAAACATCTCCATTAAGTTTAAACCGATTAATTGATGGATAGCTTTATCGTTCGGTTTTGGCAGTTCTAATTGTTCTGCTGCATGCTGCACACAAGCCACAATATGGCCAAGTGAGTCCATGATTGTACCGTCCCAATCGAATACTAATAAATTGTAGCGCTTACTCATTTGGTAACCTATTAATACTTTGTTGCAAATCATCATCAAGCTCTGCGATAACTTCTAATCGCTGACCTGTCGTTGGTGCAATAAAAGCTAAACGCCAAGCGTGTAAAAATAATCGCTTAACGCCAAACTGTCGCATCGTTTTATCAAATTCACGATGACCATATTTGCTATCTCCTACCACAGGATGCTTAACAGCAGCTGCATGTACACGAATTTGGTGCGTACGACCCGTTTGCAAATCTGCCCGCATTAGCGTGGCATCAGCAAAGTGTTGCAACACATAGAATGTCGTTTGCGAGGGTTTGCCCTCTCGGTCGACTCTTACCACTCGCTCACCTGATTGTAGATGATTTTTTTCTAATGCCAACTTCACGACCTGTTTTTCACCTCGCCAACGGCCTTTGCACAAACATTGGTAGGATTTTTCCATTTCATGCTCACGTAGCATTCTATGCAACTCGCGCAATACACTGCGCTTTTTTGCAACAATGATACAGCCGGAGGTTTCTCTATCGAGTCGATGCGCTAAATCCATGTGCTTCAATTTGGGGTACATTTGCCGCAAGGCTTCAATCAAGCCTATTTCAACGCCACTGCCGGCATGGACGGCCAAGCCAGATGGCTTATTAATAATGAACATGCCATCATCTTCATACAATATTCTTTTTAATAGCAGTTTTGTTAAGCCATCGCCCGCTTTACTGGTTTCGGTCTTTTCTGGCACACGCAAGGGTGGAATACGGATTTTATCGCCTGCTTGCAATTTATACTCAGCCTTGACGCGCTTTTTATCAATTCGTACTTCACCCTTACGCACAGCCCGATAAATCCGGCTTTTAGGGACCTGACGAAATTGTGCCATCAGATAGTTGTCTACCCGCTGGCCTGCTTCATCACTGGTTATTGTTTCAAATCTAACGTGCTCGCCCATAATTCTCTTCTGAATCCTAATTTATCTATTTTTGCCACTCAAAATACAACGAATTGCACTGTATAGTAAAAACTGCTATGCTTCAATGACCGGCAAAAATTAGCCGCGAGAAACAAATTTTATCGCTTCTGTGGCCAAGATTCACACAAGCTAAATGTAACACAAGCGCTCTATCAGGATTACCGAGGCGCAGGACGTGACAACAGAATTTTATAGTAAGAAAAGCTTGCTAACTGATTGAAAAAATTAGGTTTTAAACAACACCAGCCACTGCTGGTGGATTCTTTGTCCATACCCGTCTCCTCTCTGTTCCTGACATTGCGCCCTAACCCAAGGGTGAAAATATGAAACGTATGTTAATTAATGCGACACAAGAAGAAGAGATTCGTGTTGCCATGGTCGATGGTCAATACCTTTATAATCTTGATATCGAAAGCACGGCTAAAGTCTCTACCAAAGCTAATATTTACAAAGGCAAAATCTCTCGCATCGAACCGAGCCTTGAAGCTGCATTTGTTGAATACGGCGGCGAACGCCACGGTTTTTTACCGTTAAAAGAAATTGCTCCAAGCTACCACAAAAGCGAAGCCGAGCCAGGTAAACGTATGAACATTAAAGATCTGGTCAAAGAAGGCCAAGAAATTATTGTTCAAGTCGAAAAAGAAGAGCGTGGCGCAAAAGGCGCGGCCTTAACCACTTTCATTACATTGGCGGGTTGTTATTTGGTCGTGATGCCTAATAATCCAAAAGCCGGTGGTATTTCACGTCGCATCGAATCAACCGATCGTGGTGAATTACGTGACATCTTAAACAACCTGAATGCACCTGAAGATATGGGTGTTATCGTGCGCACTGCCGGTGTTGGCAAATCAGGCGAAGAATTACAGTGGGATTTAGATTCCCTATTAAAACAATGGAATGCGATTCAAAAAGCCAGTGAAGAACGTGGCGCGCCTTTCTTAATCTATCAAGAAAGTGACATTATTTCTCGTTGCGTACGTGATAACTTACGTGATGATATCGGCGAATTGGTGATTGATAGCCCTAAAATCTATAACAAAGCCAAAGAGTATATTGAAGCAGTACGCCCAGAATTTGCTAGCAAGGTTAGCCTTTATAGTGAAAGTGCCCCGCTATTTAACCGTTATCAAATCGAACGCCAAATCGAATCAGCCTTCCAACGTGAAGTGCAATTACCTTCTGGTGGTTCTATTGTTATTGATAATACTGAAGCCTTAATTTCCATCGATATTAACTCGGCGCGAGCAACTCGAGGCAGCGATATTGAAGCGACGGCTCTAAACACTAATTTAGAAGCTGCTGATGAAATCGCCCGTCAATTACGTATGCGTGATGCTGGTGGCTTAATCGTTATCGATTTTATCGACATGGGCCCTGTCCGCAATCAACGAGAAGTCGAAAATCGTTTGCGTGACGGCGTTGCAAGCGATCGTGCTCGCATTCAAACCAGTCGTATTTCTCGATTTGGTTTATTAGAAATGTCACGTCAACGTTTACGTCCATCCTTGCGTGAAGGCACGCAACATGTTTGTCCTCGCTGTTCAGGTAACGGTATGATTCGCGGCGTTGAATCATTATCATTAGCTATTCTACGCTTAATTGAAGAAGAAGCTGAAAAAGAACTCGGCTGTCATGTGCGTACTTACGTGCCATTAAATGTCGCCACTTATTTAATGAATGAGAAGAAAGAACATATTTCGCAAATTGAGCACCGAAATACGGTTAAAGTATATATTCTTCCTAGTATCGAGCTCGAAACACCGCATTATAAAATTGAACGCGTTAAAGCGGTAGAAACGAAAAACTTAAAAGAAAAACTCAGCTACGACATTGAATATAAAGCTGAAACGGAAGAGTCAATTGATGATGTGAATGCTCCTCTCGCCTCACAGAAAATAGAGCAACCTGCTGTCAGCAGGATCTCTCCTGAGGAACGCCCAACAACAAAAGCTGCGACTAATAAACCTGGCTTATTTGTCAGATTATATCGAGCGTTATTCGGAACAGGTGACAGCAAGCCTTCAAACTCACGTCATTCACGTCAACGTCAAGGCAATAGCAACCAACGCTATCAAAATAATCGCAACCAACAAAACAACAACCGCCGCACTAACAACAATGGTCGCAATCAGAGTAATGATCGCCGACAAACGGGTCAGCAACGTGATGGCCAACAAACTCGAGGTAATAACCAGCAACGTAATCGTCAGCCGCGTGATGAACAACAACGCACTCCCCGCCAACCGCGTGATGAGCAGCAACGTAATCGTCAACCACGTGATGATCAACAACGCACTCCTCGCCAACCGCGTAATCGTCAACCACGCGATGAGCAACAAAATACTAAACCACGTGAAGAGCAGCAACCTAGTAATAATGCTGCGCAGCAGCCCAACACCACTCAACCGCGCAGCGAACAACCGAATCGTGATGACAATGATTCACAACGTAGTCGCCAACCGCGTGGTAACAACCGTGGTAATAATCGTGGTCGCAATAACCGTAACCGTAGCAACTCGAATTCAAGCTCAACGGTAAAAGAAGTGAATATCACAAGTGATGCCCCATCGACGCCATCAGCAGCACCTTCTGTCGCAACACCGCCACCCGTCAGCTTTGCTAGTGTCGTGCACGACACGCACCCTCGTCCAGCAAGAAACGCTCCAGCGACTAAACCAGCAGGTGTATTTCAACAAGATGCTGTCGAAAGAGAACGCCAAATGCAAGCACAGGGTAATACAGCAGCGGATAAAGATTAATCGCGGCTCTACACGACATTCAAGGCTAGTAGCATTTAACTGCTAGCTTTGGATAAGCTTAATCATAACAATCAAACTATTAATGAGTATAATGCCTAAACAACCGAAAGCATTGTATGTACTTTTTTGTGCGGAACTTACGATTCGTTTCAGCTATTGGGGGCTGCAATCTTTATTGGTTCTGCTTCTGACTCAACGTTTCCATCATACTGCAACCTTTGCTTATCATACCTATGGCGCATTTACCGCATTAGCTTTTTTATTTTCAATCATGGGTGGGTTTCTTGCGGATAGATTTTTAGGTTTTAGTAAAACAGCATTGCTTGGTATCAGTGCTTGTCTGCTCGGTAACTTGTTTCTCGCACTTCAATTGCCGATAGGTTATATGTTCAGCCTAGCCATGATTGCCTTGGGAACTGGCTTGTTCTTCCCCAATAATTCGAATTGGTTAGGCCAACAATACGGCGAGCAAGATCGACGTCGTAGCAAAGGTTTCACTCTTTATTATATGGGTACAAACTTAGGTGCACTACTGGGCCCAATTGTTTACGGCTCGATTAACCACAACTCGCCACACCAGACTCAGTGGGTATTCTTCTGCAGTGTTGGACTCATGCTCTTGTGGGGATTGCTGTTTAGCTTAACGCATCGTTGTTTCAAACTGACAACGGAAGCCCCTCGATTTTCCCGAAGCCATTACGTTTGGATTGCAATCCTCTTGCTTGGCGCATTAAGTTTCGCTTACTATTTGTTGTTGCAATACACCCTTCTCGGCATAGTATTAACGCTCATTTTTGGAATGAGTGTTGTTTATGTCATTCAACAATCGTATCGGCTGCAATTACGTTTACAGAGCAGCTTAAAATTAATTGGATTAATTGTATTTCCCTTAATATTTTTCACCCTAGCTTTCCAAGTCGGAGATTCACTCATCATCTTTGCGCAACATCATGTCGCGCGCACGGTATTTAACCATGTGATCCCCGCGCCATTCTTTGCTTCATTTGAACCTATTTTTATTGTACTCATGGCCCCAATCTTGATCATGATTTGGAAAAAACTCGAAAATAGCCAACTTTATATTAGCGAAACTGCTAAAATAAGTGCTGGATTTTTGTTCACATCAATAGCATTTTTATGCTATTATTTGTGCACATTAGAAGCAATGGATAACCAGCAAGCTTCGCTGTTACTATTTACGACGGCCTATCTCTTTTTAGCGATAGGTGAGTTATGCATCATGCCACCCGTGATATCCATGGTCAGCGAGCATGCGCCAGCAAAACTGAAAGGCATGCTGATGGGGTTATTATTTATGTCGCTATCGTTTTCATCTTATCTGTCAGCGATAGTAGCAAACTTAACGAATGATGCTCAAGAACACAGCAATATAGTCAATTTTAGTATGACTTATGGACGAATAGCTGGCTTCGCATTCATCGTCAGTATAATAACAATAGCTGCTCGTCAATATTACGTTCAGCACAGCAGGACACCATAATGAATAACAAAAAAGACATCGATAGTTTATTAGCTGAAGTAAAAGTTAATATGTATATTAACGAGCTTAATATTAAACTTTACCGTGCTGTTGAGGAAAATAATGCCGATGACATTATCCGCAACATTCGTGATGGGGCTAATGTTCACCGCTCAGAAGGTATTGAACTACGACAGTTTAATGCAGAAGAAAACACCCCGCTCCATATTGCCGCAACACTTGGCCACACCGATGCGACTGAAGCGCTGGTTTTATTTCATGCGAAAGTTGAAGCGCGCAATCGCAATCAGCAAACACCCTTGCATTGGGCAGCCAATGGCAGTCATTGTCAAATCATCGATTACCTAATGGAATACGGTGCACATTTAAATGTGAAAGATGCTGATGGTGATGCACCTTTAGCTTGGGCCGCTAATGTCGGGCAATTAGTTGGAGTGAAAAAATTTATTGCCTTAGGTGCAAACCCAATGGCAAAAAATAGTATTGGTAATACAGCATTACATTGGGCTGCCACCCATGGTCATTTAGATGTTGTGAAATATTTAGTTGAATTAGGCATGGCTATTGATGACACTAATGAAGTTGGGGAAACACCGCTTGAATGCGCGATGCATCACTCGCATGTTGATACGGTGATGTATTTAGCTAGGCTAGCTAAAGCGTGCTAACAACCGATGGTATTTCGGCAAGCTCTGCAAATCTTGCTTTTACCCAAGGAGCATTGCCATCCCAAATAAGCGTCGCCAATGCTATTTCGGATAAATCTCTACTTGCATGAGCGAGCACCTGCCCTTGCTTAATTTTCCACTCATCAACACGACTTCCACTAACCTGCTGCCAAGGGAGAGAAACACTTGATACCCTACCTTTTTCATAAGGGAAAAGTGCCCAAAAAGCATGAAGTCGTCGTATTGGCTTCTGTGTAATCGCTTTACCTACCTGCACACAAAAATCAGCGTATAACATATCAAAACCATACTGTTTTTTATAAGATGCAATAGCTAAACCACCGGGACATCGAGCTGCAACTTCTAAGAAAGTTAATTTATTCGTATAAGGGTCACGAAAAATCTCCATGTGTGATGCACCATCAGGCATACCTAGTTTCCTCAAGATATCATGAGCGAACGCCTGGATTTTTACCGAGACGATATCATCATCAGGTAATGTCAAACTACCAATAGCTGTGCCTTGAAGAAATTCACCCATCGGCCGATTATATTCAGCAACCACAGAAAATATAATCTTTCCCTTATTCACAACACTATCACAATGATAAAGTGTGCCATCAACGTACGACTCGACTTCATAATTATCTAACGGTAAAGAACTTTTAGTTTCTAAATTTTGAAAGTCACTTATATTATGACAGATGACTAAGCCACGACTGGAGGCAGCGTTAAAAGGCTTAAGTATTAATTTGGGCCCAAAACGACGCACTAATTGATTATAATATCCCATCCAGGATGCTTTAAACTGGTTCAAAGAAAAACGCGTAAAAGCAGGTACATTTACACCCGCTGTGCGTAGTAAATGCTTGTTCGCTAGTTTGTCACTGAATAATTGTGCCTGTCGACAGGTTAAACCGCGATCAGCCAGATAACGATAATTGCTGCGTAATTCTGCGGCCAATTGCATATTCACATCATCATTACAAATAATAGTTAGCTTTGAAGCATGGCTGACTATTTTAAAAATTGCGGACTTAACAGCGTCTGCTTGTAAAACCCCAGGGATTAAAGGTGAGGCTGCTGGCGCCACATGAATCTGCTTGAAATAATGTTCCTGCTTTGCAGCAATGATTTGCTGCTTTTGTTCCTGTAGCACAATGGCATAAAAAACAAATCTGTCACTTAACTTTTTTAATTGCTTAAAATTGTAGGATGAAAAAAATCGATTGGTAACAAACACAACCGCCCATGCCTGCAATGGTTGTAATGGTTCACCACGCATTCTGTTTAGACCACGGAACACGTTATGGATGGAGATACGGCGTAGCACTGTCTCATCACTTGATCTAACGTTTGATGATAACAATCAATAAACGTTTCGGTCATCTCTTCACTCTGTTCCGGATCTAGATCCTTCCCGTACTGCGCAACAATTTTATCGACCAAGACAATATGTTGCTCATCACTTTCATCACCTTCGGTTAAGCCATGCTCATACAAATAATTACGCTTCACAGAGTGGCTACTACGCCCAGTATAAACTTGCCATTGGGCCACAAAATCCTCAATACCACGGATCATCGAAGGTGCAGTGGTTTCGATTAACTCCGCCATCGCAATCGCTTGTGATAAACTTGCATGTTGTACCTGCGTTTTCGCCATGAATTGACGAACATAAGTTTGGTTATGGTGAATCGTGCAGTCATCCAGCAAAGAGGCAATCATCAATTTGTATTGTTCAGGATGTGGGATGTTGTCATAACGAGTCCCTTTTATGATCGGATGTAATCCGACTTCCGTTTCGTGAATTAACGTCGCTAGCTCGCTGGGCTCACCGTCGGTTAAATCCGCCATACGTTTAAAGACACAGGTTGACATCACCGGTAGTACATAAAAAGCATCGACCACCTGTGTTAAAAATTTAACTTGCTCCGCATGGCTAGCTTCAGCGATACGCATCAAACCTTCATTTGGCTTTGGCATAATCGTAAAAAACTGATGCCAGAAAGCATGATCCAGCAAACGATTGCGTTGAACGTCAGAAATTAAATTCGCCACTGTTTAAGCCTCAATTTTGTATTATTGTCTTGGTGATTATTCGTTGTGCATATTATATACCATGTTGGAGATGGATGCAGCGTGGATGACAGTAATACATGAAATTATTGTTGTTATTTCATCACGACTATTTACGAATGAGGAATAGCTTGAGTTTTCGTGTTTTAAAAGGATAAAGCTTAGCCAAAGCAGCTCCCATTGGATCAGATAGTTCATGGCCAGTATCCTCTAACGTTGATATCTCAGCCCTTTCATCTTGCTCATAGTCTAAGCCCATCCTCAACTCACTACGACCCAGATCCGTATCAAGCCCAATCCATGTTGCTTCATTTTTTGATTTGATTTCGCCTACATGCCCATAAACATTAATAAAGGATCGCGGTATATCCCCTCTGTGTTCATGTCGATCCCAAATGAAATTATAAATCAATTGGTTATCCGTACAACTCTGCAAGTTTTTTGAAAAACTTTCGTTACAAACATGAACAGCTTTATCTATTGTTGAGACATCATCCATCTGCTCTCGCATCAACACAGCAAGATTAATCAAGGTTTTATCATCACAAGGGGCATGCGTTAACAAGAATGGCTGAAGGCTATTGTTCGTGTTCGGTAAATATTCAAGTAATTTCAATCGAGGCAGATATATGTTTTTAAAAATATTTTTCACATGTCGCTTTTTTGTCGCATCAATCACTCGATAATCAAAAGAAATACTTTGATCTTGGCTAATACCTACGCCTCGTGATGGTAAGTTAAAACCATTAAGTCCATAGCGCACAAACTCTCTATCGTGGTTGGAAAAAATAATACTGAAATCTACTCCTTGCATTGACATCCATTCATAAACTAACAGTGTCATATAGTCTGAGTTACCACGGTCACACAAGGTATCACCAATCAATATTAATTTTCGATTTTTTCTTGCCGATGTGCACTTAAGTCTACGTAATAAAGACAAAAAGATATCATAATTAACTTCATGGTACGCTTGGCACAGTTGTGTATATATCTCTTGTGAAATTTTTAGGAGACGCGATGTTAATAAACAAAAGATCAGCTTCATTGCATTACCATGCAAATCACCAATGACACAGGTTGTCACATCATCCGGAATCAGTTGATCGTTTCGTGGAATAATACGCAAATTAAAATAGCCGGTAAAAACCGTTGCTCGAGTCATATTTTTTTCTTATTTTTATTATATTCAAAACGACTGATTTAACTATCAAACCAATCGCGCACTTTTTCTAAATCTTCTTGTGTATTCACATCAAACATCGAACGTTCTTTCGCATCCGCGACATGAATTTTTTCACCGTGCCAAAGCACGCGTAATTGTTCTAAACGTTCTAAATCCTCGAGGGGCGATTCAGGCCAGCTGACAAATTTTTTCAAAAAACTCACGCGATAAGCATAAATACCGATATGCCAGCGATAAAAACTTAAATCGACATGCTCACCGTCGGGACATTCGATAAAAGCATCACGACTCCAAGGCACTGTCGCGCGACTAAAATATAAAGCGTTGTTATCTTTGTCACGTACCACTTTCACCACATTGCGATTAAACAAATCATCTTTATCGCGTAGGGCTGAGCATAAGGTCGTCATACCGATATCAGCATGGTCATGTAATGCCTGGGCCACTTGTTGAATGGATGCCACGGGCACCATGGGTTCATCGCCTTGCACATTGACAATAATATCATCATCAGCTAATTGCAATGTTTCCACAGCTTCAGCAAGGCGGTCCGTTCCTGATGTGTGATCGGCTCGCGTCATCACAACCTTAGCCCCAAAATTTGTGGCAGCGGCTTCAATGCGTTTATCATCTGTCGCAATCACAACGGAGGTCGCGTCAGCTTGTACTGCACGTTCATAGACGCGCTCAACTAAACTTTTGCCAGCAATATCAAGCAAGGCTTTGCCAGGCAAACGCGCAGAATCATAACGTGCTGGAATAATAATGTGGAATTTCATCAAGGACCTCTTTCGATAATCTCGCGCCTGTATTTTAACTGATAAACATGATAGTTTATATGTTATGTCTTATTTATGTCTTAAAAATGTTCACCCCAGCTGGCAACCTCTGATTGAAACTGCGCTCGAACAGGTTGATGAAAGCTATCTAACAGAATTGCAACGCTCAGATTGGCTACCCGGGCCCAGCAATATTTTCAACGCCTTTTCATTACCCTTAGAAAACACGCGGTATATTTTATTCGGTGAGTCACCCTATCCTCGCGCACAATCGGCTAATGGCTACGCTTTTTGGGATGCAGCCGTCACTGATTTATGGTCAAAGACAGGCTTATCCAAGCCCGTGAATCGTGCGACATCACTGCGTAACATCATGAAAGCGCTATTAATCGCGAATGGCAATTTGAGCAAGGCTGATACCAGCCAACCAGCTATTGCGCAATTAGATAAATCTGACATGATTGTTGGCATCAACGAGTTGTTTGCAAATTTGTTATCGAAAGGTTTTTTGCTGCTTAACGCCTCCCCTGTCTTCCGTTCAGCCAAATTGGTCAAAGCTGACGGCAAAGCCTGGCTTAGGTTTATACAAGCCTTATTAGAGCAATTGCGTGACGAACCCATTCAATTAGTCTTATGGGGCAAAATCGCGCAAGTGATCGAAAAACTGCCCATTAGTCAGCATTTTTCATCAATTGTGGCTGAGCACCCGTATAATCTATCTTTTGTCACAAATCCTAAGATTTTAAATTTTCTTAACCCATTGAATTTATTAGAAAAATAAATTAGTTTGCGTTTAAACCTTAAGATTTCCTTAACATTTTATTAACAGTCTACAATTATAAGTAACAATATTGATGCAATCTATGGTTATTTATTGTACAGTGCTGTTTAAGAGGATAATGTTATGAGAGTATTACTAGCAGAAGACGACCAATTATTGGGTGATGGCATCCAGAAAGGTTTAGGTGAGTTTCACCACGCAATCGATTGGGTGAAAGATGGCTTAGCGGCCAAGCAAGCCTTAGAGATGGAAAAGTTTGATCTCGTCATCCTGGATCTAGGTTTACCTAAAATGTCAGGCATGGAAGTGCTAAGAAGTATACGTAAAGCGGGCAACGAAATCCCCATTCTCATATTAACGGCTCGCGACAGTGTCGACGACCGTGTACAAGGCTTAGATGCCGGTGCCGATGACTATTTAGTCAAACCTTTTGATTTAGACGAATTAGCGGCTCGTGTTCGCGCCCTACACCGCCGACGTGCAGGAACGGTATCGAATGAAATTGCCCATAAAGGCATCACATTAAATCCAGCATCACACCAAGTAACATTGGATAAAGCGCCCGTTAGCTTGCCAAGACGCGAGTTTTCATTACTGCAAAAACTATTGGAAAACCGTGGCCGCGTTGTATCACGCGATACCTTATTACAATCCCTCTATGGCTGGGAAGATGAGATTGACAGTAATACCCTAGAAGTCCATATCCATAATTTACGCAAAAAATTTGGTACTGACTTAATTCGCACCATCCGTGGTGTTGGCTACATGATTGAGAAAGACGAAAACAAAGACGAAAACATTGATACAAGCGACGAAAACAACGATAATGGCTAGCTATGAAGCCATCCATTAAACGTTATTTACTGTTTTATTTGCTTATCGTTGTTGCAATCATCAGCTTGCTGAACACCATCGCCATTTACTATGTCGGCGCGAGTGATATTAAATCACAACTCGACCGCGAACTGGTGCATTCCAATTTAGTTTTCCAATCACTGTTATCTAATTTACCCAAGCAATACTACATCACCACTCAAACAGCGCTGGATTCTGTACCCAATAGAGAAAAAGTTTTATACCACGAAACGCCTAACTTAAAATATTTATTGCATGAATTGAGCACTGAAGAAACTTTCCATTATCAAGTCTGGAATAAGCACGGCGATTTAATTTTAAAATCAGCAAACTCACCGAAATCGCCTTTATCAGAAGGTAAGCTCGGTTTAAGCGATACTTTTTATGAAGGTAAATCCTGGCATGTATTTACAAGCCTAGATAAGAAAACGGGCTTAACAATTATTACTGCCGCACGTTATGCTCGCCAAGATTATTTAAAAAAATCCATCGCCCAACACGATTTAATTTTATTACTGGTCACGTTCCCACTATTAGGTTTATTAGTGTGGATGATTTTACGACATGGCTTAGGCAATTTAACCAAAATCACCAATGAAATTGCGCATCGTGCGCCGGGTTATTTAGAACCGGTTGCAATTGAGCAAGTCCCCATCGAAATCCAACCTGTAATTGATGAGTTGAATAAACTATTTGGTATGTTGCGAGATGCCTTTGAGCGAGACAAGCGCTTTGCTGCTGATGCTGCCCATGAATTAAAAACACCGCTTGCCGCATTAAAAACACATGCTCAGGTCGCCCTAAAAGCGACCGATGAAGACAAACGCAAATCAGCCTTGCAAAACTTATTAACCTGTGTCGATCGCAGTACACACATCGTGCAACAGTTATTAACACTTAGTCGTTCCGTGCCTGACTCAGCGCTCGACAAACAACTTAACGTTAATCTAACCGCTATTACTAAAGAAATATTAATGGATTTAGCGCCCACGGCCGTCAACACCAATATTGATTTAGAATTTGAATCAACGCAAGATACCGTGAAAATCATAGGCAACCCTGCCTCCTTAAGTATTCTAGTTAGAAACTTAGTCGACAATGCGATTCGCTACACACCATCAGGTGGGAAAGTTACGGTTGAGTTAGAACAAACGAAAACAGCCAATATTTTAAGTGTCACTGACTCTGGCCCTGGTATACCTGACAAACTTCGTGAACGCGTATTCGAGCGCTTCTTCCGTGTATTAGGTAACAATAAACCAGGCAGCGGATTAGGCTTAGCCATCGTTAAACAAATTGCTGACTTACACGAAGCTGAAATTGTGTTGGCTGAACCCAAAGATAAGAAAGGGCTAGTGATTGAAATTCATTTCCCACGTTATAAAGGAAACTAATGTCACACAATTATCCTCACCTCGCCGCACCTTTAGATTTAGGTTTCACCACCATTAAAAATCGCGTACTCATGGGCTCGATGCATACGGGTTTAGAGGAAGATAAAAACTATACGCGTTTAGCCGCTTATTTTGCTGAACGTGCACGTGGTGGCGTTGGCCTTATTGTAACAGGTGGTATAGCACCCAATATTCAAGGTTGGGTCGCACCGTTTGGTTCGCGCCTAACAAATAAACGCACGGCGCGTAAACATCGTACTGTCACAGAAGCTGTGCACCAACACGATGGTAAAATTTGTATGCAGATTTTACATACAGGCCGTTATGGTTATCACCCTTTTAATGTGGCACCGTCTGCGATTAAATCTCCTATTACCCCGTTTAAACCGAAAGCCTTGAGCAATCGTGGTGTGTTAAAAACCATTAAAGCTTATGTGCGAGCTGCTAAACTTGCGCAATATGCAGGTTATGATGGTGTTGAAATAATGGGTTCCGAAGGTTATTTAATTAATCAATTTTTAGTGACACATACCAACAAGCGTGCCGATCAATGGGGTGGCAGTTATGAAAACCGCATGCGCTTTGCGTTAGAAATTGTGAAACAAACACGTGCAGCTGTGGGTAATAATTTTATTATTATTTTTCGCCTATCAATGCTTGATTTAATTAAAGATGGCAGCAGCTGGGAAGAAGTGGTGATGCTCGCAAAAGGTCTTGAACAAGCCGGCGTTACACTCATCAATACCGGCATTGGCTGGCATGAAGCTCGCATCCCAACCATTGCAACGATGGTCCCCCGCGCTAACTTTGTCGACATTACAAAAAAAATGAAAGCCGAAATCAATGTGCCATTAGTGACAACCAATCGGATTAATGATCCGCAAGTCATCGAAGATGTGCTGTCTGCCGGTTGTGCCGACATGGTGTCAATGGCCCGCCCTTTCCTCGCTGATCCAGATTTTGTGAATAAAGCATTAGCGAATGCACCAGAAAAAATTAACACCTGTATTGGCTGCAACCAAGCTTGCTTGGATCATGTGTTTGAGAAAAAAGTGGCGTCATGTCTTGTTAACCCACGAGCTTGTCATGAAACCGAATTAAATTACTTACCAACGGCTACCCCGAAATCGGTGGCTATCGTCGGCGCTGGCCCAGCGGGTTTAGCGGCAGCCAGTGTTGCTGCTCAACGTGGCCATCAAGTGACATTATTTGACCAATCCAGTGAGATTGGCGGGCAATTCAACATTGCTAAGCAGATACCAGGCAAAGAAGAATTTTACAATACCATCCGTTATTTCAAAGAATGGCTGTCAGAGCTTAACGTTAACATCTGTCTCAATACACGAGTCGGCGTTGATGAATTGAAACACTTCGATGAAGTTGTCATAGCGACCGGTATTAAGCCACGCATGCCGAATATTCCCGGTATTGAGCATCCAAAAGTCTTATCTTACCTTGATGTCTTGCGAGACAAAAAACCGGTTGGCAAAAAAGTCGCGATTATTGGTGCCGGCGGCATTGGCTTTGATACGGCCGAATACATCAGCCAAGCACCCAATGAGCCCTCTCCTAGCCTCGATAAGAATCTATTCGATCACGAATGGGGAATTGATATTGCCATGCAACACCGTGGTGGATTGATAGCTGAGAACAAACCATCAAATCCGCGTGATATTATTGTGCTACAAAGAAAACCTGGAAAACCCGGCGCAAGACTTGGCAAAACAACCGGCTGGATTCACCGCACCACTTTACGCAACAAAGGCGTTAAAATGATGGGCGGCGTCAGCTATGATAAAATCGACGACCAAGGTTTACACATCACCATCAAAGAACAACCCCAAATTCTAGATGTCGATCATGTGATTATTTGCGCCGGGCAAGAATCATTACGCGAACTTTACGAACCACTGCAACAGCTCGGAAAATCGGTTCACCTCGTTGGTGGTGCTAACCTCGCAACTGAACTAGATGCTAAACGCGCCATTGATGAAGCCAGTCGATTAGCCTCAATAATTTAAGGAATTTTTAACATGATGATTAAACCAAAAGTCCGTGGATTTATATGTACAACAGCTCACCCGGAAGGTTGCGCGACACATGTACAACAGCAAATTGATTATATGAAGCAGCATCCCATTTCAGAAGCTGGGCCTAAAAAGGTCTTAGTGATTGGTGCATCAACTGGTTACGGGCTTGCTAGCCGCATTACAGCCGCATTTGGCTATGGAGCACAAACCATCGGGGTATTCTTTGAGCGTGAAGCTTCAGACAAGCGTACGGCGACTGCTGGATGGTACAACACCGTTGCATTTGAGAACGCAGCTCATACCGAAGGACTTTATGCCAAGAGCATTAATGGCGATGCTTTTTCTGACGAAATCAAACAACAAACTATCGACATGATTAAAACTGATTGGCAAGGCGAAGTCGACTTAGTGATTTACAGTCTAGCGTCGCCTCGCCGCACACATCCTAAAACTGGTGAAGTGTTTAACGCCGTATTAAAAACCATTGGCGAACCGTTCAGCGATAAAAATGTAAATGTGTTTTCAGGTGAAGTGAGCGACATTAACATTGGCCCTGCCAATGAAGAAGAGATTGCGAACACTGTTGCTGTGATGGGTGGCGAAGATTGGAAAATGTGGATTGATGCCTTAAGTGATGCCGGTGTGCTTGCCGATGGCGTAAAAACTGTAGCTTATAACTACATTGGTCCTGAAGTCACTTACCCCATTTACCACCAAGGTACGATTGGTAATGCCAAAACTGATTTAGAAAACACGGCTAATAAGCTCGATAAGCAATTACAAGCTATGAATGGTCATGCTTATATTTCTGTGAATAAAGCCTTGGTCACACAAGCGAGCTCAGCTATTCCCGTTGTGCCACTTTATATTTCATTACTTTACAAAGTCATGAAAGAGAAAAAGATTCATGAAGGTTGTATTGAACAAATGTGGCGTTTATTTAGCGATCGTTTGTATCACGGCGATCATGTCCCGGTTGACGACAAAGGCTTCATTCGCGTTGATGATTGGGAAATGCGTGATGATGTGCAAGAAGCCGTTAAACAATTATGGCAGCAAGCAAACACTGACAACCTCATGTCAATATCCGATCTTGAAGGCTATCGTCACGAGTTTTATCGTTTGTTTGGTTTTGATTTAGATGGCATTGACTATGATGCTGATGTGGAACCTAACTTAGCGATAGCCTCTATCAAATAACAGACTTAAACCTTTTGCTTAGCGCGGTTCACAAGTACCGCGCCGACTAGCGCAATCAAACCACCCAACAATGCTATACCATGAGGCATTTCACCCATGATGATATAAGCCATGATAGTTGCAATAATCGGTGAGGCATAAAGAAAACTACCTGCCTTGGCTGCAGGCATTTTAGAAAACCCATAACACCAACCCGCATAGGCTAATGCACCAGGGAAAATACCCATATAAACTACAAACACATTCGTGCGCCAATGTGCATGGGGGATTTGGTGTAGCATTGATGGCCAGTAGAAAAACAAGGCTAACGTGCCGCCCCAAATAGCAAAGGTTGTGAATTCAATGGGGCTAAAACGTTTAAGCAAAGGCTTTTGTAACAATGCATAGCAAGCCCCCGCTATCGTGGCAATAATGGTGTATAGCACACCCATATCAAAATGCCCTTTATCACTTTCGCCCATCGCAATTAAGATAATACCGACTAGACTAATGACAAAACCGACATAGGCCATTTTACTTAAGTGCTCTTTGAAAATAAAAATAGCAGCAATAGCAATTAAAATAGGCATTTGCCCAACAATGAATCCGGCAATACCCGCCGTCACGGTTTGCTCGCCATAACCCAATGCAATATTATAAATCGTAAAGCCTATCACCCCGCACAGCATCATCGAAATAAGCTCTCTCAATTTAGGTACTGTTTTATTTGGCACCCGCAAATAAAACAGTAGCATCACCACCGAGGCAATCAAATAACGAAACAATGCCAAATCACCTGGAGCATAGTCACGTAAACAATAGCGGATCCCCACAAAGGCGGAGGCCCAAAATATAATGGTTAAAGTTAGAGCGGTGTAAGCTTTTCTATTAATTGTCATGCCCGCATCATACTGAATTTTCACTGAACAATCAGCTACTTTATGTTAAATTATCACCATGAATCATTTAGTTTGGCTGCGAGAAGACTTGCGCACGGAAGATAACCACGCTTTACACCACGCCAGTCAACAAGGCCATGCTGTTATTGCCGCCTACGTCATTGACACGAAGATGTGGCAAAAGCATCATATAGCGGCTTGTCAGGTTGAATTTATTTTACGTGCTTTGAAGAATCTATCGGTTGACCTAGAGCGACTGAACATCTCATTGAAAATTATTCAGGCAAAAGGTACTCAGGCCGCTGCAAATGCTCTGCATCAATTAGCGACACAACATGACTGCACGCAATTATTTTTTAACAAGCAATATGAAGTTAATGAAAAAAAACGTGATGCTGTGATTACGGATTATTTTCAACAGCGACATATCAGCGTTAACAGTTATGATGACCAAGTCATATTTTCACCTGGAACCATACTCACCAACAACAACACGCCTTATACCGTTTTTACGCCTTTCAAGAAAAAGTGGTACGAAGCTTACCGTAATACTAAAATCAGCCTGTTACCCCAGCCTAACAAGCAGAAAACATTAGTCGCTGCGCCTGATGATGTGCCGGATAGTATTGCTGGATTTCACTCCACTATCGATCAAAATAATTGGCCTGCTTCAGAGGCTCAAGCGCTGGGATCACTAGATGAATTCATCGAGCAAAAAATCACAGCATATAAAGAAGATCGTGACATTCCTTCTGTTAATGGCACTAGTCGTATTTCAGTTTATCTTGCAACGGGATTGCTGTCGGCTCATCAATGTATTAAGAGAGCCTTATCGGTCAACAAGCATCAGCTAGATAGCGGCAATCCGGGTATTACAACTTGGATAAGTGAGATCATTTGGCGCGAGTTTTACAAGCATATCCTTTACCATTTTCCGCGTGTAAGCCAACATCAACCGTTTCAATTAAAAACAAAAAGATTACAATGGATGCAAAACGAGGTTCACTTTCAAGCCTGGTGCAAAGGACAAACAGGCATACCGATTGTAGATGCTGCCATGCGCCAACTGAATCAAACCGGCTGGATGCATAATCGTTGCCGCATGATTGTCGCCATGTTTTTAACTAAGAACCTATTCCTCGACTGGCGTTTGGGTGAACAATATTTTATGCAGCATTTGATTGATGGCGATTTAGCAGCAAATAACGGCGGCTGGCAATGGAGCGCTTCCACTGGTACTGACGCTGCACCCTACTTCCGTATATTTAACCCCGTTTCACAAAGCGAGCGCTTTGACCCTGATGGTGACTATATCCGTCAATACTGCCCAGAATTGGCTGATATCGATAACAAATCTATCCATGATCCACATAACCGCCTGCCTGATTTACTGGCTGGCATGCTTGATTATCCTAAACCTATTGTCGATTTAAAAACAACCCGAAAAGCTGCTATCGAAGCCTTTAAAGAATTAGGGTAAAATATCGCCCATGCGAAATATATCTCCCTCAGAACACGACCTAAAGCAAGATGGCAAAACCGCTATTTTATTGACCAACCTTGGCACGCCTAGCGCACCCACACATAAAGCGTTGCGAAAATATTTAAAACAATTTTTATGGGATAAGCGTGTGGTTGAAGTACCACGCCCGATTTGGTGGATGATTCTAAATCTTTTCATTTTGCCTCTACGCCCGTTTATCATCGCTAAAAAATATCGTGATATTTGGACTGAACAAGGCTCTCCCTTATTGCTTCACACCCAAACTCAAGCTAAAAAATTACAGGCATTAATGGGATCTGATCAGGTGATCATCGAATACGCTATGCGTTATGGCGAACCATCCATTGATTCAGCCATGGAACGTTTGCGTAAACAATCTATCCGCAAATTGATTGTATTACCGCTATATCCTCAATACGCCGCATCAACCATCGCCTCAACATTTGATGCTGTAGCAAAAGAATTAAACCAATGGCGCTTTTTGCCTCAGATAACATTTATTTCAGGGTACACGGATTTTCCTCCCTATATTGAAGCCATCGCCAATAGCATTCAACAACATTGGCAAGAACATGGAAAAGCTGAAAAGCTATTATTATCATTCCATGGTTTACCCAAACGTAATTTAGAACTGGGTGACCCTTACTATTGCTTTTGCCATAAAACATCGAGATTGATCGCTGAAAAACTCGAACTCAATCAAAATGATTGGGAAATGGTATTTCAATCACGCTTTGGCAAAGCCGAGTGGCTACAACCTTATTGTGAACAAACGCTCATTGAGTTTGCAGAAACTGGCATCAAAACAGTTGACGTTATTTGCCCTGGATTTGCAGCAGATTGTTTAGAAACACTAGAAGAAATATCTGAAACATATGCTGAGGTTTTTCGTCAACATGGTGGCGTCAAACTACGCTATATTCCCGCATTAAATGCTAGCGATGAACATATTGCTATGCTACAACAACTATTACAACAACACATGGAAACATTATGATTTTAAATGGCCAGAAAGTATCGATTCGCTATACCATCAAAGATGAAGAAGGTTATATCGCCGCTAACAATCTTGATGACAAAGATCCGCAAGATTTTTATATGGGCCGTGGGCAAATGTTAGAAGCCGTCGAAGAAGCCATTCGCGAAATGGAAGTCGGTGAAGAAAAACTCATTCATCTTGATGTGGAGCAAGCCTTTGGCCCCGTCGATGCTGATTTACTTAAATCAGGATTGCTGCATAAAATCCCTGAAAAACACCGTAAAATCGGTAATATTGTGGATATGGAAGATCATGAAAACAATGTCATTAGCGCACGTATTCATGACATTCAAGATTCACATGTGTTTTTAGATTTTAACCATCCACTGGCTGGTCAAAAAATTTCGTTTGATATTAAATTAATAGCCATTACTGACGACTAACATTCATGGAATTAACGTACTTATTATTAAAAGCCTTTCTTGTTGGCTTTATCATTGCTGTGCCTATCGGTTCAGTTGGTATTTTATGTATTAACCGTGCATTACACCATGGGTTTAAACCCGCATTCATTACTGGACTGGGTGCTGCTATTGGCGACACACTATTTGGCGCCCTAGCCGCATTCGGTTTAACCACTGTCGCCCAAGTGATTACGACTGAACAAATCTGGATACGAGTTGTCGGTGGATTAATTATTATTTACGCTGGATATAAAACTTTTAATCAAAAATCACTACACCGTCGCCCTCATATGCCGCATAACCGCTATACCAGCAATCTATTAAGCAGTATCGCCATGACCATCACCAATCCGATTACTATTTTTGCATTCATTGCTATTTTTGCAGCCGTCGGTTTAGGTTCGCAAAAACTCAGCTACGACACGACTGCTTTTATCGTCCTCGCTATCTTTACTGGCTCACTGACCTGGTGGTTTAGCTTGAGTTTTGGTATGAGTTTCTTGCGCGGCAAATTCACTAACAACACCTTAGTATGGATCAACAAAATTTCCGCCATCATATTACTGCTGTTTGGTTTGGTTGCCATCGTTGCAGGCTTACAAAAACTTTGGGGCTAGCCTTTGTAACCAGCGGATAATTGACCGAGACATTGCCGGGCATTCACCACTTCTAGCCAATAAAGGATAAACAATATCAGCGCCACAATGCCGATGAAGAATCCCATTTTGCCAAAAAATGCTGCTAGCGTCACGATAATCACATAAGCCAATCCAATAGCGAATAATTTATTAGCCGAACGCAACGCAGCACTATTCTGAGGTAAATGATGTTTGATGGCGTTAGGTATACCAAATGGCAACATCATCCATTCAAATACTAATCCCAATACAGGTATCAAAATTAACCAAGCAAACCAACTGGGAAAAACATGGCTACGCTTAGGAATCAGCGCTAAGGTTTTGCTCAGCGATGAACAAAAGAAAATATTGACAACTAAAACACCAAGTAATATAAAAATAGCGAGCATATGTGCATCTCCTCATAAGCGCGATTACGTTAGCATAATTAATATAGCTGGCGCAAGTGCCCACTTGAGTCATCATATTGCCCATAAAAAAACCGCTTGGTGGGATACCAAGCGGTTATGGAATAGAAACTGCCTAACCTTCGGGATTAAACACACACATAACTATGCACAGAATGAAGGAGACTAGTACATAATTTCCCGAAGGCGGCAGCTAGAGAGAGACGGTTTTTAATTCGGTCTTACTTGCGGCTAGCCATCGCTGCAGTTTTCGCTAATCGTAATACAGATTGCATCATCATATGCGTATTGTCGATAGCAGTTTTGTCCAACGCATTTTTGCGTGCTTTTAAGTTTGCGTAACGTGCGGTCATAGGTCTCTCCTTTTTTTACGCGGCTTGCGCGGCTTGGCGTAAATTGCCCAAGCGTAACAAACCAAGATAAACACCTTGAATTTCGACATTAGCAGCGTCGTATTCTTGAGGTGCATGGCTTGGGTTAGATGGAATCAAGATAACTTTACCGTTTTCCGTATCCCTCATCACCCGTTTCAAAGTCGCTTCATCGCGATTAACGATAACAACAGCAATTTGCCCTCTTTTCGCATCATGTGTGCGTTGGCAAACCACTAAATCTCCATCGCAGATATTGTCGCCCAGCATAGAGTCACCTTTGACTTCTAGCATGTAGCGATCTTGTCCGCTTAAAATATCATTCACATTAACGTGCTCTTGTTCACGTTGAGCAATCGTTTCAATCGGCTGACCTGCAGCAATGCGACCCACGAGTGGTAACAATTCATCTTCAAAGGTTTCATTCAAACGAATGTTACGACGCCGGTTAGGTAAAAGGCTGATTAAACCTTCAGTCGAAATAGCTTGTAAATTACGGTGAACAGCACTACGTGATTTTAAACCCAAGCCTTTTGTGATTTCAGCAGTCGTCGGAGCGTAGCCTTCATCTTTAATAAAGTGCTTAATAAAATCGTACGTTTGATATTGGCTTTCCGTTAAATTGACCGTGGTCATCGGTGCGTTCCCTTTTTGTCCCTACTTGCAATCAGTATAGGGCACAAACTGCGAACAGTCAACCCCTAGTATTCATGGGGCTTTTGGAAGCTTTGTTCCCCTTATGTTTCTTTTGTCGCAGTTTGTCCCCCTGCCTGAATGCTGTTATACTGTTTGCTCTCATAGGGACACACACAAACATGATGCACTTCAATTTAATCCAACGTATTATTCTCTGGGCTATTCCTGTTATCTTTGCCGTTACGGTCCATGAAGTGGCTCACGGCTGGGTAGCGAATAAGCTAGGGGATCCAACAGCTAAGATGCTTGGTCGATTGACCTTAAATCCCATCAAGCATATTGACCCGCTCGGCACGATTATTATTCCTGCCCTGATGCTCGCCATGACGAGCTTTGTATTTGGTTGGGCCAAACCCGTCCCCATTACTTATCGCAACCTTCGCAACCCGCGTCGAGATATGGCATTAGTTGCCCTCGCTGGGCCTGTGTCAAATTTGATCATGGCATTAATCTGGGCAGCTATTGCTAAAGCAGGTGTTTTGCTTGGCGGCACCAGCACCACAAGCGTCGCCATCTACTATATGGGCTTTGCTGGCATCCTAATTAATCTGATGCTAATGGTCTTGAACCTTATCCCCATTCCTCCATTAGATGGCAGCCGAGTCGTCGCCAGTTTTCTCAAAGGGAAAGCCGCTTACACCTATAGCCGTATCGAGCCATTTGGTTTCTTCATTCTATTGGGTTTATTAGCCTTAGGCGCAATAGGCGGTATTATGCAACCCATCATCGGTGGCTTGCTGCGCATGATTGCTAACTTATTTGGATTAGGCATATGAGCATTATCATTTCTGCAATTATCATATCTATTATTATAATTGGCTCAACCCTTTTGATATTGAGACGTATTAATGAGAATAGCAGCGATCGTCCAAATTTTGACAAATATGCCATTCAGACCGATGAGCGTTTACGCTTCATGCAAGACAACGTAGCCAAGCTACAACCTGCCCTCACTGAACATTTGATGAAGTCATTTGATACGTTGCGCGGGCAAGTCACTGAAACATTAAAAGAAAATGCCAAGCTGATTGACAAGCAAGTCTCACAGCTCACCCAACAAACCGATCAACGCTTAAAAGAAATCAGCGGCCAAGTTGAAAAACGCCTCGCCGAAGGCTTTGAAAAAACCACTGCCACCTTCCAAGATGTCTTGAAACGCCTGGCTCTCATCGATGAAGCCCAAAAGAAAATCACTGAATTATCAGGCAATGTCGTCAGCCTGCAAGAAGTGCTGGCCGACAAACGCTCGCGCGGCGCCTTTGGCGAAGTCCAGCTCTCCGCCCTCGTTCGCAACGTCATGCCAGAGAACACTTTTGCCTTTCAACACACTTTCTCAACCGGTACCCGTGCAGATTGTGTATTATTTTTACCCGCCCCAACTGGTAATGTGGCTATCGATTCTAAATTTCCGCTGGAAAGCTACCGCACCATGACTGATATCAACATCAGCGAGATCGAGCGCCAAACCGCCACCCGTCAATTCAAAATTGACATCAAAAAACACATTCAAGATATTGAATCAAAATATATTATTACCAATGAAACGGCAGAAGGTGCAATGATGTTCATCCCTGCTGAAGCCGTCTTCGCCGAGATTCATGGCCATCACCCTGACTTAGTTGAAGATGCACAAAGACGTAAAGTCTGGATGGCATCCCCCACGACTCTCATGGCCATTTTAACGACAGCCCGGGCCGTATTAAAAGATGACGCCACCCGCAAACAAGTCCATATCATCCAAGAACACCTAGGCGCCCTAGCCAAAGACTTCGATCGCTTCCAAACCCGTATGGATAAACTCAGCACCCACATCCGCCAAGCTCATGAAGACGTCGCTGACGTTCACACATCCGCTAAGAAAATTACGTCTCGATTCACCAAAATTGAACAAGTGGAATTACAACAAACACCTAGCAATCATTTAGAACTGCAAGATTAAAAAGTCACTGATATGATTAAATGCCCGTGCTGCTATTCCGTGGCCTGACCACGGATTTGGGTATATTACTTATTGATTTAAACTGATATCCCTAATAGCCTACTACGACATACCAAATTTAAAGGTCGTCACAAACTCAACAGCATTAATCGATTTAAAATCGCCACCAGCGGGAAAGATATAACGGTCTTGCAAACCCACGGCTAATTTATTTTGAGCATTTATATCACAAGCTTTACTGCCAGTATTTTCACCGCAATCACCTAGCATAAATGTATAGGCCAAGCCAACCGTCGCAATCGGACGAATCATGTGTTGGTTATATGACACACTCGTACCTAATACAGTCCATGCAGTAGATTGAAAAACTTCAGCAACATCGGCACTGACATAAGGCATCAAGCCATTAAAGAACTGGTAACCTACTTTAAGCCCTGCTCCGACATCGCCATAATTGGTTTGCGCATTCAAGAGTGAATTGAAAACAGGATAATATGGGCCATAAGCCATATCCGTAATACTGGCAGCATAATCACCAAATACATGGGGAATTAACATAATGTGATCGGTTACAGCCCAATCATAACCCAAGATTAAACCAGCTCCCATATCAATACCTGTCGTACCATTATCCGATACCTGTTGCCCAGAAGTAAATAAATCATTAGGGGCTGATGTAAAACTAATCCCCGTACGAAAACCAATCGTAAGACCATCTGTCGCTTTAACTTGTTGCGCATAACTGGAAGCCGCAACAACCATTAGACCTAAGCCTATTAAGAGTTTTTTTAACATACGAGCCATTCTCCACCTTATTAGTTGGTTCACATTATAACTGGCTCGTGAAGCAAACAAACCGTATTTAGCTAATATTGACAATTATAGTGTCAAACACCAATTTTCAATCGCAGCTGCGACTTCTTTGGGATGCGACTCTGGCGCATAATGCAGCGCATCATCAATTTCCACTATCTCAAGTTCAGGCAGATTATCACGCGCCCACATCACCGTTTCAATTGAGGTATTAAAACCCGGCATGGCATAAAGCAATAATTTAGGAATCTCTGATGATTGTAACGCATCAGAATATTTAGCAATCAGCTCAACGACCTTAGTTGGTTCGCCCATGGGTAAGTCTTGTAAGTATTGCCAAATAGGTTTGCGGCTTTCAGCGCTATGAAAAGGTTTACGATACTCATCCATTTCAACGTCACTTAATTGACGCATCACGCCATTGGGTAAGATTTTTTCAATATAAATGTTTTCTTCAAGAATAGCGTGTTTACCGCCATCTTTATCATGTAACACACCTGAACGCTCTTGCACAGGCAAAGCCACCATATCAGGTTGTTCAGCAGGACGTAAGTGGGCTTCCAACAATACTATACCTTTCAGCTTGTCTGAATGACGCATAGCCCAATCAAGCCCAACGACTGAGCCCCAGGCATGCATCACCAATGTCACATTGCTTAACTTCATCGCTTCCATGAAAGCATCAAAATAATTGATCAAATCAAAAATAGTGTAATCAATGCTAGGTTTGTCTGATTGGCCAAAACCGATTAAATCAACCGCAATACAACGCCCTTGGTTGCTTAGGCCAGAAACCACATTGCGCCACATGTAACTGGATGTCGGCACACCGTGAATAAAAACAATAGGATCGCCTTCGCCTTCTTCTATATAGTGTAGCTTTGAGCCTAATACATCAATAAATTTATTTTTCATCATGACCTCTCATTATGCGCTGCTAGATGCTTGCGCTAAATCCATTAATTCACGTAAACCAACGAATAATACCGTCAGCGAAATATTGCGGCTGGCTCGAATGTTCGATGCCATGGATTGCCAGCGAGTGACTAAGTTAGCATAATAATCGCTCCAAGCTTGAATCCTATCATTGGTGTCTTCATCCTCGCAATCAAACTTTAATACGCTGATAGCTAACACGCGCTGCAGCAAATCCAAATCATCACGGAATGCGGACAATGCTAATGTTTCCCAATGCGTTTCTGGCGCCTGCTCATTTATTTGTTCACGCAGCCAACCTAAATTAAGCTCGTTACCAACCGCAAAGTAATAATTGGCAACATCACGAACAGCCATGTCATTATGTGTAGCAGCTTCAATAATATCTAATGCAGAAAACATGGCGCTAGCGCTAGAAATTTTACGCGCGACGCCATCGGGTACGTTTAATTCCGTGTAATAATTAAGATGCTCAGTAAATTGCTCTTGTCGACGCCCCACCAATATATTAGGCAAATATTCATATAAGTCTTTTACTGCTTGGCTATAACGCTTAACCACTTCAGCGATGTTAATGCCCAAACGGAAATTACGTAAAATCCAACGCGTTGCTCTGCGAATCAGGCGTGTACCAATCAACATCATTTCTAATTGATATTTCATTTCTAATTTATAATCTAAAGCTTCAATTTCTTGCCATGCTGTTGGTAAATCAAAAATATCTCGGGCGGCAGCGTAGGCACGTACAACATCAGCAGGCGATGCACCGGTTTCATCCATCAAGCGATAGACAAATACGCAGCCCATTTCATTAACCAAGGTATTACTTAGCTGTGTAGCAATGATTTCACGGCGCAAGCTATGATCAGCCAATGCGCTATGGTAACGTTTTGTCACAATAGCAGGAAATGCTGACCCTACACTATTCGACAAATAGTCATCTTCCGCAATATCACTGCGCAATAGTTCTTGTTTCAGCGTATTTTTGCTATAGGCAAACAACACTGATAACTCCGGTTGAGACAAACTCAAACCATTAGCTTTCCGTTCAATCAAGGTTTTATCATCTGGCAAACATTCAAGCTGGCGATTTAAGGTACCCTTGTCTTCTAAGTCGACAATATAACGACGATACAAATCACTTTGATGTAATGCTTGCGTAATAGCTAATTCAATTGCTTGGGTTTGCGCGTAATTATTATGGAGTACTAAAGAAGAAACATCATCGGTCATATCGGCCAATAATTTATTACGTTGCTTTTCTGTTAGGCTACCCTTTGTCACTAAACCATTGAGCAAAATTTTCAAATTGACTTCATGATCGGAACAGTCGACACCTGCAGAGTTATCGATAAAGTCGGTATAAATGGCACCGCCATTTAAAGCGAATTCAATTCGCCCCAATTGTGTAAAACCTAAATTACCACCTTCACCGACAACTTTACAACGCAACTCATCACCATCGATACGCAAAGCATCGTTAGCTTTGTCCCCGACTTCAAGATCACTTTCATCGCTCGACTTCACATAAGTCCCAATACCACCATTCCAAAGTAAATCCACTTCGGCGGTTAACAACTTATGGATCAATTCATCAGGTGTTATACGATCTTTTTTAATCCCTAAACGTTTCTTAATCGGAGCCGACAAATTAATTGATTTAGCGCGACGTTCAAATATCCCACCACCGTCTGAAAGCAATTCGAGATTGTAGTCTGCCCAACTTGAACGTGGCAGATTAAATAAACGCTTACGCTCTTTATAACTGGCAGCAGCATCGGGGTTTGGGTCGATAAAAATATGTAAGTGGTTAAAAGCACCGACTAAACCAATGTGTTCCGACAACAACATACCATTACCAAACACATCACCAGCCATGTCCCCCACACCAACAGCAGTAAAATCAGTCGTTTGTGTATCGATACCAAAACCACGAAAATGACGCTTAACTGACTCCCAAGCACCTTTAGCGGTAATACCCATTTTTTTATGGTCGTAACCATTGGAGCCACCAGAAGCGAAAGCATCACCCAACCAAAAATCATATTCTTTAGTAATTTCATTGGCAATATCAGAAAAAGTTGCCGTACCTTTATCAGCGGCAACCACTAAATACGGATCGTCGCTATCGTAACGCACCACTTGTTCAGGCGCTGAAACAGCATTATTTACCATGTTATCGGTGATATCTAACAAACCACGAATAAAATCACGATAGCATGCTATGCCTTCTTCCATAATGTCATTTCGGTCACCATCTTGCGGCAAATGTTTTGCGACAAAGCCACCTTTCGCACCCGCTGGCACAATCACAGCATTTTTAACTTGTTGTGCTTTCATTAAGCCTAATACTTCGGTGCGGAAATCTTCTCGACGATCTGACCAACGCAAACCACCACGAGCCACTTTCCCAGAACGCAGATGCACCCCTTCAAAGCGTGGCGAATAAACAAATATTTCATATTTAGGTCGTGGTAATGGCATGTCAGGAATTTGGTCGGGCGCAAATTTAAATGAAATATAACTTTTTTCTTTACCCAGTTTATTAAGCTGATAAAAATTGGTGCGCAAGGTCGCCATAATCAGTGCCAAGTAATAATGAAAAATTCTATCTTCATCAAGGCTTGAAACCATTTCAATTGCTTGTTCTAATTCAGCCAATTTTTCAGTTAAGTGATCGTCATCTTCTGGATTGGCTTTTTCAGGGTTAAAACGCAAATCAAACAATTCAATCAACTGCCTGGTGGTGTCAGGGTAACGATAAAAGGTATCTTCAATATAGCTTTGCGATAAAGTGAATGAAATCTGACGCAAATATTTGGCAAAAGCTCGTAACAACGCGCATTCGCGCCAACTCATATGCGCAGAAAGGATTAAACGATTGAAACCATCATTTTCGGCTAAACCAAACCAAACTTTACTAAAACCTTCAATGAAAATATCTTTCACTAAGGTGGGATTCAAATTGCGATCTGAATTAGCTAAACGCATATCAAAATCATTAATCCAAACGGTAGAATTATCGGTACGCACCAACTCATAAGGACGTTCATCCAGTACGTTTAAGCCCATATCCTCTAAAATTGGCATCACATCTGATAAAGGAATCGTTTCATTCGCTTGAAAAACTTTCATGCGTAAACTTTTTTCACTGGCATGAAATGGTCGATACACAGCGACACCTAACGGCTCTTCACCCGATAAATTTTCAGCGTATTTAATGTCACCTACCGCTGTCCGAGGTTCAAACTCTTCGCGATAGCTCGCGGGAAATGCTCGACGATACCGTTTTAGTAAATCAGTACCCTTTTCTTCACCATAGAATTCTAGCAAGAGTTGTTTGAGTTCATCTTTCCATAACCGTGCAGCAATGACTAGTTGTTTTTCAACTTTAGTTAAATCATAGCTCACATCTTTAGACGCATCAATACGAATAACATAGTGTATGCATGCCAGAATAGAATCACTAAACGTAATGCTGTATGAAGTTTCACTGCCTGAGAAAGTTTTTTCTAATATGGTTTGAAAAGTGTGCTGTAATTCTGTGTCGTAACGATCGCGCGGCACATAAACCAAGCATGACATGTAACGGTTATAGATATCTTTGCGAGCAAACAAGCGCACTTGGTCACGCTCTTGCAAATTCAGTATACCTAAGCATAACGTGGTTAATTCATCCACATTGGCTTGAAACAAATCATCGCGTGGGAATGTTTCTAAAATATTCACCAAGGCTTTGCCGGCATGACTACGTGGCATTAACTTAGATTGCTTCACCACATTATCAACTTTATGACGTAACAACGGAATGTTTTGCGGGTTACTGTGATAAGCGCCGGAGGTGTATAAACCAATGAAACGTCGCTCACCGATGAGATTACCTTTTTCGTCAAAACGTTTCACACCGATATAATCTGTATAAGCTCGACGATGCACGGTGGAAACCGTATTGGTTTTTGCGATAATCAAAATCGATGGTGACAACATTAATTCTTGTACCTGCTCAGGCATTTCAGCAAGCGCACGATAGGCTTTACTTGAAGTAGTGTCTCGCTGCACACCTAACCCGGTATGCGGCTTGATACGCAGAGCCTGTTTATCACCCTCACCCATTAATTCATATTCACGGTAACCTAAAAAAGTAAAATGATCGGCCATTAACCAGGTTAAAAAGGCTTTTGTTTCATTCACTTCATCATTTGGCAATGTCGAGGGATGGGTATCAAGATCAGCTATAGATTCCCGGACTTTTTCTAACATGGCGGGCCAATCAGTTACAGAATCACGGACATCTTGCAGGGCGTGCTCAATTCCCATTTTCAAATCAGTTAGTACATTTTCATCAGTAATGCGTGTAATTTCAACATGGATGGGGGCTTCTGATAAACATTCGCAATCATCATCCCAATGTAAAATTTTAGTAATGCAATTTTGTTCATCACGCTGCACATTCAAGCAACCGGTGTGAATTACCAAGTGGATGCCAATATTACGACGTGTGATTTCCATGCGAATTGTGTCGACCAAAAATGGCATGTCATCATGCGACACTTCAATAATAGTATGCGTCGATTGCCAACCATTATCTTCATAATTAGGATTGTAAATGCGTACTTTCGATACTTCAGGCGCACGTTGAAAAATGAAATTCCATTGGCTTAACGCGCCACCGGCTAAATCCATGACGCTTCGTTCACGCAAATCCGAATAGGCAACACTGCCATAAAACTTTTGCACGAATTCCGTCACAAGCGCCTGCTGCGGAGCTGGAATTTGTTTGATTAAATAAGCGCTAACTTTGTCGATTAATTGCTGACGACGATCATGCTCTTGTATGGTCATTATTGAACCTTAAAATCTGATAGTTTAGATAGTGCGTATTGTACGACGATTTGGGGAAAATACTAGGTGGGGAATGGAGTTTGGAGCTTGGAGTTTGAAATTAGGTGGGTTATTGCTCGGAAAGGGTTTTCCAGGCATCAGCTTGGCGCAAATATTGCGGATCTAAATCAACGGCTTTGCTGGTTTGCTGCTGTTGGACAGCTAATTTGATGATATCAGTAGCTGAAGCACGAATTTCGGCATTATAGTGCCGGGTTTGCGCTAATAACTCACCCGTTGATTCAGGATAACGCTGCCAACCATCGCCAATAGCAACCCAATCCGCCAAACCCACGTTAGGCAAGGCATCAGGTTTAACTAGCTGCTCTTGGCCTTGCAGGACTGGAGTAGCGTTTTTAATACTAAATTCAGCCCAATAAAGCTCGCCCATATGGGCATTATTACACACCACCACTTGCTGATATTGCTGCTGACGCCATGCAGCTTGCGCTAAAGCTTGTAAGCTTGAGACTTCCGCAATGGGAGTATCATGCACCATACCGATAGCTTGTAGCACACTAGCGGCCAAGCGCACCCCCGTAAAACTAGCAGGTCCAGCGCTGTAAGCTAATAAATCAATATCGGCCAAACCTAATTGACATTTAGCTAATAAGCTATCAATCAAACCCAACACATCTTGTGCCTGCCCACGAGGCTTTTCAGTTTGCTGCTCATTGACTTCATCGCCATATTGCAAGGCGACAGATAATAAGGATGTTGATGCGTCAATAGCGAGTATATTCAACGAGATTGCTTCCAAACTTGAGGTAAACTTTCGAGTAGCTCGCTAGGCTCAAGGGGCTTTGTGAAATAACAATCCACCCCTGCATCTTGCAGGACGTTCACTTGCGACAAATCTAACGGCTCACTACATAATGCAATGAAAGGCTTATGCGGCAACATTGCCACCATATCATGTACCAAGGTCAACGTATCAATTTCAGTTTCATCGTCCAACAAAATAATATCGTAAGCTTGCTCAGCCATACATTTAATTGCTTCACTACTACTGGTGACTTCGTTGACGGCTAATTGCTGTGCCCAGGTTTCAGCCGTTAACTTATCATCACTGATGACCAAGGTCTCAAGTTTTGCGCAATGCTCTTCCCAGCTTGACATTGTCGGCTTATCTTCTTGTAATAAAAATGGAATATCCACTTCAAAAGTCGAACCTTCATTATTGTCACTGTGCACTTGAATCTGACCACCTAAACGCTCAACTAAAATCTTCACAGCAGCTAAGCCTAAACCATGACCCGCTGTTGTACTTTTATATGTTGGTTCGAGCCGACGAAATTGCTGAAAAATTTCATCATGCTTATCACCTGAAATACCCATGCCAGTGTCGATAATACTCATACGTAAAGTCGCGACCCTACCCATGCGGTTTAACTGGCTTACCTTTATCACAATGTGTCCATCATGAGTGAATTTAATCGCATTGCTTAACAAGTTTAATAAAATCCGTGTCACGCAATAAGAATCACTTTTCACTAAGCGCGGTACATCGCTGGGGTACAGGATTAATAAACGTAAATCTTTTTCTCGCACTTGGTGGGCAAGATTAGAAACAGCTGTTTCGACAACGCGACGTAAATCCAACATTTCAACTTTAAGCGTCATCTTACCTAAATCCAAACGAGAAAAATCCATTACATCTTCAACGAGTTGCAACAGCTTATAACCGCAATCCATTAAACCATCCACTAACTCTTTATGGCCGTGATCTAACTCTTCAGAGGCTAAAATTTGCGCGACACCCATAATGCCATTCAACGGCGTTCTAAAATCATGGCTCATATTACCAATGAATTCTGACTTCGCGACAGCTGCTGCTTCAGCAGCCTCTTTAGCTTGTTTCAGTGCCACTTCAGCATGTTTACGATCAGTAATATTCAAAGAAATACCTAACACCCCGACAACCTCACCGTTCGGCCCACGTAAAGGTGTTTTGTGTGACAAATAAATTCTATCTTCATGCCCGGGCGCTGAAATCACCTCTTCGGTAACCAACGACTCACCTGAATCCATTACCGACTGTTCAATCTTCGTAATAGCAGCAGCATTCTCTTTCCAAGGTAAATCAAAACTGGTTTTGCCGATAATCTGCTCGCCATGCTGCAAATCAGCCATTTCGGCCTGCATGTCATTAGCGCCCATGAAAACACCGTTTCTATCTTTCCAATACACCACACCAGGCAGTATCGCCATCACACTTTGTAAAGTGGATTCGGCTTGGCTTTTGCTAATACGTAATTCTTGCTCTAACTGCTGCTGTTTTGCTAACAGTACCGTTAACTCAGCTTGTGTTTGCTCGGCTTTTTCTTTGGCTTCCTTTAATGCAGCTTCAGTTTGCTTTTGCGCCGTGATATCCACAGCCATGCCGATGATACCCAGGACCTTCCCTTTGGCATCAAACCATGGCGCTTTTCGTGATAGAAATTCAATTCGCTCCCCCTGGTAAGTACCAGGTTCTTCTACAGTTAAGTGCTTATTATTGTCAATAATATCTTGATCGACTTGCCGGATAAAGTCAGCTTCTTCTTGTGTTTGAAAATCATAATCACTCTTGCCAATTATTTCTTCACGCGTCATACCTGCTGAACGAGCTTGTTGTTCATTACATTCGACCATCCGCCCCTCTGTGTCCTTCCAAAAAATATGACCTGGCATTAGTTGCAACAGACTCTCTAGCATTCGCTCAGCCTTCTCGGCTCGCTCCCGCTCACGGGTACGCTCACTCACATCAAACGCCGAACCTACAATCCCAATCACACTGCCATCATCATCACGCAAAGGCGATTTCTTAGATAAAAACGTCACCTTGCTGCCATCGTCGCGAACTCGCGTTTCTTCAATGGTTAATTCTTCACCGTTTTCAACCACTTTACGATTATTAGCGGCCAACACATCAGCCCTGTCGCTATCAAATAAATCATACAAACTTTTACCAATGACGTGAGCCGGTGAATCGTACCCCCAATATTTGGCTTGTTGCGCATTGCAGCCCAATAAAACATTTTCTAAGTCATACCAAAAAATATGCCCAGGGGCATGATTAATCATTTGTTCAAATTGTGTAGAATACAGATGCGGCATTTAGTTATCTCGATAGACAAAAATGAGGGCGATTATTGTACCACAAGCGACCATACTAAGAATATTCCCATAAGCTAAAATATAATCTTTATGTAAAAACCCGTGCAGCATGGTCACGAACTGAATCAAAAGAAACCCAATAAACATAATCAAAGACAAAGACTTGGCACTCTTTTCTCTAAGAATTCTTAGCACTTGTGCAAATAGCAACATAGCATTAACGAACAATGCTATGCCAAACAGCGAATCAACAATGTATTCAAGCCACATAAAAACTATCTCTGTGAATAATCGCTAGCTTACCTGTATAATGCTGTTCTGCATATAGGGAATGTCTGAAACATTCAGTAATTATTACGGTATGGCTAGGAACACGAAACCTGTATAGTCTCGTTCAGATAAAATAACGGAGAACCATCATGCCCAATATTTTCACTCGCCCCTTAATATTCACCCTCATGCTCGCCGTGTTTTTAGACATTGGCAACTTCTTTATGCCAATGCCAATTTACTCACCACTATTTCTGCACTCCAGTTTTTTGCACGGTTATTCACATGAAGCCCGAGCGATTATGTTAGGCGTATTAATGGCGTTATACGGAGTAGCACAGTTATTTGGCGCTCCTATTTTTGCTGAGTTCTCTGACCAGCATGGCAGAAGAAAAGCCATTTTGCTCTCAATGGTTATTGCTCTAGCGGGTTGCATCTTGGCGGCCATCAGCATCACTTACCATAGTATCCCACTGGTTTACATTAGCCGCCTGATGATTGGCTTCGGCTCAGGCACCATCGCCGTCGTATTTGCTGTCACCGCAGATTTAAGCAATGAATCAAATCGAGCAAAACACCTAGGCTTCATCAACACGGGCTTATCGATTGGTGCCGCCGTCGGCCCTGTTATTGGTGGTCATTTAGTTTACATCGCGTTTGCACCTAAACTGGGCTATGCCGGTCCCTTCTATTGCATGGCACTGCTTTATTTAATCAACATATGTTTAGTTGCAAAATTGCTACCCTACCAAGCACCTGCTCGCCAAGGTGGCAAACGCATTCATTTATTCACCAGCTTCCAAAACATTTACATCGTCGCCACCCGTTCACCCTTATTGCTGTATACCGTGCTGATGGCCGTACTCTTCCAAATCGGCGTTGAAAGTTTTTATTTAGCGGCCCCTGTTGTTGGCGTACAAAAATTTCATATGACAGCGCCCACCATCAGTAACTTTTTCTTAGGCTTTGGTATTGTCGCTGCCGTGGTGTCTTGGTGGCTCAATAAAGTCGTCAGCAAACATTTTACATCCACACAAATTTACCTAGTCTGCGTATTTTTATCTATCTTCACCTTTGTGCCGTTGATCACAGCTTCGTCCTATTGGATGTTCTTCATCCCCTTTGCAGGCGTCGGTGTGTTTTCTGTGCTCGCCTGGGTCCATGTCAACAACCTCTTCTCACAAGCAGTCGACGAGTCTGAGCAAGGCTTAATCTTCGGTGTCTCACAATCCATGTGGTCACTCGGTGGCATGATTGGCACGACATTAGTCGGCGTTACGGCTGCCAAGCATTATCAAATCGCCGCCAGTTTGCCAGTTGGGTTTACCATCTTATGCTTTATTGTGGCTATTTGTATGGCAATGGCGCTTGTGAAGAGTAAGCAAAGCCGCCTGACAGTATCATAATACAAATTTTCTAACATCTTTACCTTGAACAAATGGCGCTTGCTCAGCACGCAGCTGCCCGCTACTAACCGCCAAGGCATTTCCTGGTTGCAAAGCATTATTAACTCGCAATGGTAAATTTTGTACACGTCTATTGATGTTATCAACAAGCCAAACGCCACAATCTGCATCACCTGCTTGTTGTTCAGTATGTAACACTCTTATCATTACTTGACCGTGAATTTTCGCGCTTAGCAATTGGATTATTCTTGAAATTGCAGTTTGCACGCCTGGTTGGACGTATGCTGCCAACGTACCTGCATAATCCGCATCATTATTTGCTGAATCGAACAGCTCAATATAAATTTGCCCCTGTTGCAATCTGACTACAACACCAAGCCAATGCGTCCCATGCACCTCATCATACTCAAGATTACTCACCGTTTCTGCCGTTGTGTTGATAACAAGTACTGTAATCTGATTAGGCTTTGTTAATGCTGTATTAATGGCCTCAATAAACATTTGTTGCGGGTGTTCACTTGGCGAATGAACCAACGGAATATACACATAATCATCAAACACAACATTCGGATTGTTTTGCCAATAATGATTAACTAAATCCACCAACTGAGCATCATCATAGCATTGGCCATCAGCCTGCATTGCACGCAAAGCACTTGAAACTCTTTCACCACCAGACCCCGAAGAGTGCCGGCTATCAAAAGATGTCAAAGCACTACTCACTTGCTGGGGAGTTGTCGGAACCTTTTTTTTGCTCACTAGAACAGTGGCTATGGAATTCGTGTTCACACGTCTCATTGCCGTTGTAATATTCAAATCAGAAACCAAATAAAATCCTGACGTGGGTTGAGTTGCTCGTTTATGTTGCCCTAATGAGGTGGCCATACTACGACGATTTTCACGATGAACATGAGTATCTCTTCTTCTGTCTACATTGGTTTCACCACCTGTCCACAGACTCATATTAGGTTTTGCAGAAAGTAAGCCATCTTCACCAATAAAAATTAATTTACCCCCCCTACGCCTAGCTTCTTGAAATGCTTGGCGCATTAATAAAATCGTATGATAGGCGCACAACCATTCTTTAAGCAGTGCTGTAATGGCAACGCGACTAGCTGAATGAGGAGAAGATCGAATAATGAAAAATTTAAATAAATCATACAGTGTCTTGTTTAATCCATATTTGAACTCATGTACCGCCATATGGTTGTGAGAAAAATCGGGGAACTTTGCAACATATTGGTGAAACATATCATCTGAATCAATGAAACTCAAAAACGACATTTCTTTTTCAGGCCCAATATCTCGTTGTAAAGCTACTCTCCCTTCTCTATCCATTTGAGGAAGGTTGTTTGCAAGATCGAGATAAAGCATATCTTCTAATCGATGCAATGACAGGTAAACTTTACCAACGTGCAGATACTCCAAGGCACCATCTGCTTGCCACCTTAAACTTGGTGGATGGTCAGGGTTGTAGTAATCTTTCATTCCATACGCGTATTTCAGTGCGTGATAAGCAGAGTTTCCTGTTGAATTAAATGGATTGAAAGCATTTGGGAATCGCTTCCAAAAATCAGGGTGCTGTTGCTTTAAACTGCTCAATTCAACTAAAAAATCATCTATACCATTACTGTAAGCATGTTGCAGTCGTTCTAAAATATTATTAAACAAGTATGGATTCTTTTTGCTTTTGTCTGAATAATCAACACAATATTTATAATTAGAACGTAGGTCTAGCATAAAACGTTTAATCACATCTGATCGATCTTTTAATTTTTTTCGTAATGCCGGGTTGCGGATGTAATCATTGTTTTTATTTAATTGCGTGTAAAAATCAAACTCTAAAGTCTTTAATACCATTTCGCAATATTGGCGAGCATGCCGCTCATCCATACGGTAATGATAACGCCTTGACGATGCATTCCACCTAGCATGGAGGTAATTAAGCCCTCGATATTGAACAACAAAAAACTTGGTCTGCTCTAATTCTGCCTGGCATGCCTTTATTAAAGTTTCTTCTGCGGCTAAGTCCCCAGACCGTAACGATTTCAACCTATCGTTCACGCGTATTCTCAATGCTTCTTCATCTGTCGTAAGCGCGGCCCCCATGTCAGCATAGGGTATTTCAGCAAAACCTTTTTTTTCGCCGAACGTTGTGCTTTCGATCTTGTCGATGTTACTCGCTATTGTGGCATCGACAGTTATTGTGCCATCTTCACATTGTTTTTTTAAATCAGTAAGTTTGTGAACAATATTGCCTGTTCGTGCAGAAGTCCGCTTCGTTGACTGCCAAAATTTTTGTGTTGCCTGTGCTTCTCTTATTGAGTTAAAACTATCTTTGGTTAGGTGAACTTGCTCATCATCAACGTCTGAATCATCTGACAACTCTGAACCATAATAACGTCTATTAGCAACTTCAAATACCTTCAATTCAGCAGCTAGCTGTTCTTTACTGTAAAATCCCCATGCGGGTTTAACTATGCCAATAGCTTGTTTGATAACTTCTATATCTGCTCGATGATTTACCCCTGCTTTTTTATGTCGCCTTATTTCATGCAAGTATTTATCTATCAAGTAGTATACGATAGTAGGATCTGATGGATTCAATTCAAGAGCACATCTACCGACATCTGCACCTTCATGCAACATGGCTCCTAATTGGATCTCAAGAAAGCGCTCTTCTGTAATGATTTGATGTTGCCCATCAAAATTATGAAACAAATAATCCATAAACATAAACCCACATAGTATTTTAAAATACGAACGGAAACCTATTAATAAAAGCTATCAATTAGCCCCTAGTTAACTTCATTAATACTGGTAGTAGCGCCATCATATTCAGCTTATGTGAAACTCTTCATTCGCTATCTCTCAGCTTGGGCACTATAATACCACCATGAAGGAAATTGATGTATTAGTAATCGGTGCCGGTGCCGCCGGCTTAATGTGTGCCATCGAGGCAGGCAAGCGTGGCCGCTCGGTTTTGGTGCTGGATCATGCCAACAAAGTCGGTAAAAAGATCCTGATGTCTGGTGGTGGACGCTGTAATTTCACCAATCTAGAGGTTAGTCATAAGCACTTTATCTCCCATAACCCACATTTTTGTAAATCAGCACTGGGGCGATTCACGCCGGATGATTTTATTGCCTTAGTTGAAAAACATGACATCCCCTACCATGAAAAAACCTTGGGGCAATTATTTTGCGATAAAAAATCGAAGGATATTGTGGATATGCTGTTACAAGAGTGTGACGATGCCGGTGTTAACATCAAACTTAATGTTAGTGTTGATAACATCAAACAAGAGCAAGATAATAGCTTTGCTCTAAAAACCACATTGGGCGAACTGCAGTGCCAATCACTCGTTATCGCTACAGGTGGCTTATCTATCCCTACCATGGGCGCTAGCCCATTTGGCTATAAAGTCGCTGAGCAATTCGGTATTGCCATTCGCCCCACTCGTGCAGCGCTCGTGCCTTTCACCTTACAACCGCACGATAAAGAAAAATCCGAAGCCTTATCAGGCATAGCCGTTGATTGCACCGCTGAATGCAATAATACGCAATTTAATGAAGCCATGTTATTCACGCATCGCGGCTTAAGCGGCCCTGCTATGTTACAAATATCATCTTATTGGAACGCCGGTGATGCCATAACAATAAAAATGCTGCCGGAACTAGATTTATTAGATCAACTAGTCAAAGCCAAAAAACAAAATCCTAACACCTTATTAAAAACACCACTCACACAACACTTCAGTAAACGCATGATAAACATTTGGTTAGGTGAAAAATTAGAAAACCAACCCCTGCAATCCTGCTCCAACAAACAACTTGAAGCCATTGCCGCCACCTTTCAACACTGGCAACCTAAACCCAATGGCACCGAAGGCTACCGCACAGCTGAAGTCACATTAGGTGGTGTGGATTGTAATGCCGTTTCATCCAAAACTTTCGAAGCGAATGAGGTGCCTAATCTTTATTTTATCGGCGAAGTACTCGATGTCACCGGCTGGTTAGGTGGCTATAATTTTCAATGGGCCTGGGCCTCGGGGTTTGTCGCGGGTAATGTGGTTTAGCTTACTTTCTGACATACAGCCAATGATTGTTGCAATCGCTGATAGCTTAATACCATAGGTGTCATAATATCTTTATTATGTAAAGCCTGGTAGCCTAGATCAAGCTCCCCTTCTAACCATGCTTGATGTGACAGCCTATCAGGCAAGCCAATCAAACGGCCCATTTTAGTTTCAGAACAATGGGAACGAGCAATAACATGCTGCTCTTCTAAATTTGACCATACGAAAGAGTCATCATTGTCTGAAAAAGGCATGGAATAAATAGAGTTTGTTTTAACACAAATCCGCCAATGTAATAGTTCATGGGCTAATGCAATCCATATGGGAGAGCTATACATTTGCAAATTATGCTGTTCATTTATGCCATAATCGTAATCACCTTGAACAAAAGCAGCCACCTTATGATTAAGCTTATATTTGATGACTAACCTGCGTTGATCAAAACTAAAATCTCTGCCCGCAGAAAAAGTCAACTTAACAGCTTTGCATTCACACAGCTTAACTATTTTTCTCAAAAAGTAACGACCCAATGGTTGTGACAACATCAATAAAAACTGTGAAGGAATAAGCTGTGTTCGCTCTAAAAAATGCTTCCCAGAACGCGTATACTCAATAAAACTTAGTAATTTACACCATAGTTCATATATATCTTTTTCATTTTCACGTACCGCTGAATCATTCACTGGATTAACATTTTTTTGATACAAAAGCGTATCAGCCACCCATACATTCATGTTTTCTTGATCACTCATCAGCAAATCAACTACACGACAATGTAAATGTTGTATTTTCTCAATATATCTCAATATATAAAGCACGCAATCTTCAGGCATATACCGCTTTAACATCTCATTGACAAGCTGGTGTGCCATATGAAATAACTGATAAAGCAAAGCTTGTGCCAGTTTAATATTTTCCATAGGCAAATTAACTGTAATACGATCCCCATAGTCGTAAGAAAAGGAATCGATACTTCCAGGTAGAAAATCATCTTCTGTTATGCGTTGCTGAATGTAAAGCTGAGACAAGCTATTTAATTCTTGCACAAGCACGAAGGAAAATGTCATGATCTGTATTATTTTTATTATTATGTGCAATCATAGCTTGCTAAAATTAAGGCTTCATTAAACGGCCTTTATTAGCTAAAAATTAACGACAAATTGCTAAAATATATTACATCTTTGCTAGCTGGGTTTCTTATCTATACTCCATTCCCCCATGTAAGCTAACTTTTCTTTACGGCTCATTTTTTTAATTTTTGCCTCCAACTGCAGTGCTTCTGTCTTCGTCTCAAGCACCCAGCTTGCGGCTAACCTCACAGGTGGGAAGCTGCGGGTGAATTTACATTTAGGGCTCCCTTCACAATGCTCTTGATAACGACGCTCAAGATCGATTGTGTAGCCTGTATAATATGCGCCGTTGGTGCATTCGAGCATGTAAACGTAGTGTTTGTTATCCATAGCCACTATAATAGCGCAAAATTAGGAATTCTTACTATGGCATTGGTCAACTTACGCAACATCACCCTATCCTACGGGTCTCATCCTTTACTCGATAAGGTTAATCTTGCTATTGAAGCAAAAGAACGAATTTGTTTGATTGGCCGAAATGGTGAAGGAAAATCAAGCTTATTGAAGCTGTTGTTAGGTGATGTCGTGCCTGATGCTGGTAACATCGAGCGCTCACCTTCCCTCAAAATCGCTAATTTAATGCAGGAAATCCCGACAGACCTAACCGGAACCGTGGCTGAGGTTGTATCCAGTGCGCTGGATCCTGATGCAGATGATTATTGGAACCACCCCATGTTGGTGGAAAAAATACTCTCGCAAATGCAATTGGACCCTGACTTAAACGTTGATGCACTCTCAGGCGGTATGGTCAGGCGCGTGCTGCTGGCTAAAGCACTGGTGGATGAGCCTGATATTTTATTACTTGATGAGCCGACCAATCACTTGGATATCAACACCATTATCTGGCTGGAAGATCTATTACTCGGATTTCAAAAAACTTTATTATTTATTACCCATGATCGTAACTTAGTGCGCAAACTCGCTACCCGTATTATCGAGATCGACCGCGGCCAATTGAGTAGTTGGGATTGCAGTTACGATCAATATCTCATTCATAAGGCTGAAATGCTGTCAGCTGAAAGCAAAGCCAATGCTTTATTCGACAAACGCTTATCAGAAGAAGAAAAATGGATCCGCAAAGGTGTTGAAGCACGTCGCACACGCAATGAAGGCCGCGTTCGACAATTAAAATCGATGCGAGTAGAACGCCAACAACGCCGTGAAGGGGCTGGCAAAGTTAATTTGCAACACCAATCCGTTGACCGTTCAGGCAAGCTGGTCTTTACGCTTGAGAACGTCAGCTATCAATATGATGACAAGCCTATTATTAACGATTTTTCTAGTGTGATTTGTCGCGGTGATAAAATTGGCATTATCGGCCCTAATGGTTGTGGTAAAAGTACCTTTTTACGCGTGTTGCTAGAGCAATTAAAACCCACCAGCGGCACAGTGAAACACGGCGGCAGTTTAAATATCAGTTATTTTGATCAGACACGTGAACAATTAGATGAAAATAAATCGGTTGTTGACAATATTTATGACGGCTGTGAGTTTATTGATATTAATGGCCGTTCACTGCATGTAATCAGTTATTTAAAAGACTTTTTATTCACACCAGAGCGTGCCAAAGTCCCGACGAAATCACTCTCCGGTGGTGAGCGACATCGTTTGTTATTAGCGCGATTATTCACAAAGCCTTGTAACGTCTTAATTCTCGATGAACCGACCAATGATTTAGATGCCGAAACACTGGAACTATTAGAAGAACATTTACTCGATTACAAAGGCACATTATTACTCGTCAGCCATGATCGTGAATTTATCGACAATGTTGTCACCTCCACGATTGTGTTCGAAGGCAATGGTCGCATCAATGAATATGTGGGTGGCTATCATGATTATTTACGTCAATCGCCACACGCGAAAGCTAAAGCACGCTCACCGGCTAAAGCTAAAAAAGGAAAACCTAAGTCAACGCCCGATCCAGAAAAACTCACACAAAAGCAGCGTCGTGATTTAGACGCGCTTCCCAAGAAACTTGAAAAGCTAGAAGCATTGCAAACCACCCTGCTTGCTAAAATAGAAGCCCCTGAGTTCTATCAACAGCCGGCAGATGAAATCGTCAAAGCCAATGCAGCCATTGAGGAAAATGCGGTAGAAATCGCCAAAGCTTATGAATACTGGGAAAGCCTAGAAGCACGGAAATAAGATTTTATTTTACGGTAATGGACAATCAACGTTATTGAGGCTTGTCAGGCACAGGTGAAATAAATGCATCACTATAAATACGACTCAAGGAAACGCCGGATAAGAATGCCTGTTTTTTAAGCTTAAGTGTGATCTCTGATGGTCCGCAAATATAGACCATCGGTTTCGTGACGACGCTTAACGTTTTCAACATCAACGCTTTGATATCCGCTTGTTCTTCGAGTACACAACTTTCATAAAAGAAATTATCATACTGTTCTGCCAGTGCTTTCAATTGAGAATCGAGATATAAATCGTTAACCGTTACACCGCCGTGTAAAAAATAAATATCACCTTGATGCTGTTGTTTAATCGCATCACGTGCGATAGCTAACAATGGTGCAGCGCCTGTGCCAGTGCCCACCAATACAATAGGAAAGGCTTTGTGATTGGGATTACAGTAATAACAATCACCGATTGGGCCTCGAATCGTCACACTATCGCCGACCTTTGCTTCAGTGGTTAACCAATGCCCCATCACCCCTGATGGCATAATTTTGATATGTAATTCAATATACCCATCATCAACAGGCAGGTTAGCAATAGAATAACTGCGGATCACACCGTTAGGATTCACCAAATTTAAATATTGCCCAGGAGTCCAAGAATCAAGGTTGTTAACCGTTAAGCGCACGCAAAACACATTATGACTTAACGCCAATAATTCTGCTATTTCAGCAACCGTCGCAATATCATCATCGCTGGGTAAAGTGATGGATATATCCTGCTGCACACGAGAAATGCACGGCAAAATATAGCCTTTTGCAGCGACAGTAGGCTTTAAGCCCTTTTGCCACGTGGGGTCAATATTGTCACTATCGGTCCGACACAAGCAAGACTGGCAAGTGCCAGCCTTACAAGAGTGTGGATAATCAACTTGATGACGAAGTAACCCTTCTAACAGGGTTTCATCTTCATTCAGCGCATACGTCTTATTCTCAAATTGAACATTTGCCATTATCTATCTAACACATCATCTCGAACACTATTGGCGATAGCCGCCACTTCAGCAATATCAGCATCACCAATGCCCAGTTCCTTTAATGTGGCACCTAATATTTCAATAATCGCATCGACGTGTGAATCGTTAAGCCCCTCTTTAACTAAATGACGATGCCCATCACGCATGTTTTGACCTGTGTAATTATTCGGCCCACCAAAAACCATAGTCAAAAAGCCTTTTTGCTTAGCGGCTTGTTTTTCCATATCCACGCCTTCAAAAAAGGTATTCACGCGATCGTCGGCTAAGACTTTACGATAAAAAATATCAACGGCTGCATCGACAGCGGCTTCGCCACCTAATCGGTTATATAATGTTTCACTCATTGTGTTGCTCCTGCTTTTTTTGTTTAAATTCAAATCGTTATTTACTGATATCTTTATTGGCTCTGTTTCTGAGCTTCTTTTTTCATCATCTGATACAACTCATCTCTCAACTTGAGACGCGATTTTTTAAGGTCTTCTAAATGCTCATCAGTCACCGCTTCCGCACCAATCTCAGCCTGGCGGACTTCTTTGTCTACAGTATGATGTTTTTCAGACAATTTTTGGAAATGCGCATTACTCATTTTCAGCTCATGAATAATTGCTTCGTATTCTGGAAATTCAGTTTTTAAGTTGTGGTGTTCGCCCGTCATAATATACCTCGTTAGTCACTATTGTCGTTCGAGGTATAATTATAACGCTTGGCTATTCACTAAAACATGATCTAGGTTAGTAAGGTTGCAGATTGCTACTGTGAAAAGAAGCTTACCTTACCCGTATCCAAGTGATACATCGCGCCAATAATTTTGATTTTGCCTTGTTTCACTAAGGATTTAATAATAGGACTTTGCTCGGGAATTTCTCGCACGACATTCATGACATTGTCTTTAGCGATGGTATTAATATAGGCTGGATTTTTACAATTGGTGGTATGCATTGATTTAGAAGCTTGCTCAATGGCGGGATGAATCTTGTCGAGTAATTGAGTTAAATGACCCAATTTGACTTTATCACAAGCACCTTTCACCGCACCGCAACTATCATGCCCCATCACCACAATCAATTTTGAACCCGTAACGGCTGTCGCATATTCCATGCCGCCTAATACATCAGGATTAATCACATTCGCTGCCACTCGCGTCACAAAAATATTGCCCACACCTTGATCGAAAATAATTTCAGGTGGCACACGTGCGTCAATACAGCTCAAAACAACGGCGGCTGGATGCTGCCCTGCTACTGTTAACTCAGCTTTTTTAATATAGTTAGATTGTAACTGCTCATGATTCAAGTAACGTTTGTTACCTGCTTGCAATCGTGTCAATGCTTGAGCCGGCGTCATCACCTGCTGAATTTTTGCTGTGACTAATGGTGCTGTTACCGCTGCCGTTTGCGCGAATAAACTCAAGGGTAGTAACAACGCGATGCTAGCGACATATAAGTTGAAAGTTTTCATATCATCTCCTTTGAATAGTTAAACCGTAATTTAGCATAATAACATAACAATAATGTAACAAATGCCATAGATTATGAGACGAGAATATAAGACCGATAATCATTCGAACAATTGTACAATTTTAGCCCTTCATTGCCTTCGCCAGTAAATCTCCAAAGCCTGTTGCTGGCTTGGGCTTAGCGGGTGCTTTTTTAGGCTTTGCTTTATTCGCACCAGCTGCTGCTGGTGCAGCGCCCTTCTTCATCGTCAATTGTATACGGTTACGCTTCACATCAACCTCAAGTACTGTCACTTGTACGATTTGACCGGCCTTAACCACTTTGTTGGGATCTTCAACAAACGTGTCCGCAAGTTGCGAGATGTGCACTAAGCCATCCTGATGCACACCGATATCGACAAAGGCACCAAAGTTTGTGACGTTGGTGACAACACCTTCTAACTTCATATTCGTTTTTAAGTCGGTGACTTTTTCAATGCCCTCTTTAAACGTAGCCGTTTTAAATTCGGGGCGCGGGTCACGGCCTGGTTTTTTAAGCTCATCTAAAATATCACGAATAGTGATGTCACCCACTTCTGATGTCACGTAATCTGAAGCTTTAATACCCGTGATAAATTTCGCATTACCCATCGCGTCTTTGATTGTCACATTATTTTTTTTCATCATTTGGTCAACAATGCCATAGGACTCCGGGTGAACGGCTGAAGCATCCAGCGGATTATCACCGCCGATAATACGTAAAAAGCCAATGGCTTGTTCATAGGTTTTGTCACCTAAACGTGGCACTTGTTTAATACTATCGCGATTAGCAAAACGTCCATGCGTTTCACGGTATTGAATAATGTTATTCGCAATGGTTTCATTTAAGCCAGCAATACTTTTTAATAATGGCACTGACGCTGTATTAATATCAGCACCGACGGCATTGACACAATCTTCTAACACGGCATCTAAACTACGACCTAATTTAATTTGATTCACATCGTGTTGGTATTGCCCCACACCAATGGCTTTTGGATCAATCTTAACTAATTCAGCTAAAGGGTCTTGCAAGCGTCGAGCAATCGATACCGCGCCACGGAACGTCACATCTAAATCTGGGAATTCTTTGGCGGCTAGCTCCGAAGCGGAATAAACCGATGCACCGGCTTCAGATACGACAATAGATGTCATCTTTTGTTCAGGCAATAGTTTCAGCAATTCATTGGCTAGCTTATCGGTTTCGCGTGAGGCTGTACCATTACCGATGCTGATCAAATTCACGTTGAACTTTTTACAAAGCGATGCTAATTCAGCTAAGGATTTATCCCATTGCTTTTGCGGCGCATGCGGGAAAATAACAGCTTTCGCTAATAGCTTACCGGTATCGTCAATCACAACCGTTTTAACACCTGTTCGAAAACCGGGATCTAAACCTAGCGTGATTTTTTTACCTGCCGGCGCGGCCATCAACAAATGGGTTAAATTCTCTTTAAACACATTAATCGCCGACTCTTCTGCTGCTTCACGCAAGCGCATCAGCAAATCAACATCGATTTTTAATTTCAGCTTAATCTTCCACGTCCATTCCATCACTTGAGTTAACCAAGCATCGGCTGGCTGATTAGCGGCACGAAAACCCGCTAGATTTGCGATTTTTTGCACGCAATAATCCGTGCCATTATCTTCAACAAATTCAATAGTGCCACGTAAGAAACCTTCTTTCTGTCCACGAAAAATCGCCAAGGCTCGGTGCGATGGCACTTTTAACAAGGGCTCTTGGTAATCAAAATAATCTTTAAACTTAGCGCCCGCTTCTTCTTTATCTTTTTGCACTTGGCTAGTTAACACGGCATTTTTCCACGTGTATTCGCGCAAGGTATTAATTAAATCCGCATCTTCCGCAAAACGCTCCATTAAAATGTGGCGCGCACCTTCTAACGCCGCTTTCACATCTTCAACATCTTTATTCACATACTCAGCGGCTACCACTTCTGGCTCTTGAGCGGGATTACCCAGCAAACTATCAGCCAACGGTTCTAAACCTACCTCTTTCGCTATCTGCGCTTTAGTACGGCGCTTTTGCTTATAAGGCAAATATAAATCCTCCAAACGCGCTTTGGTGTCAGCCGCTAAAATTTGCTTCTTCAACTCCGGCGTTAATTTTTCTTGCTCCGTAATGCTCGCTAAAATCGTTTCACGCCGCGCATCCATTTCACGCAAATACGTCAAACGCTCTTCCAAATGTCGCAACTGCGTATCATCCAACCCACCCGTCACTTCTTTACGATAACGTGAAATAAAAGGCACCGTCGCCCCTTCATCTAGCAGTTCGACGGCTGCGTTCACTTGTGACTCTTTAACGGATAAATCTTGGGCAATAATTTGATTAATGTTCATTGGGTTCCTAAATGCTGAAGTGATTCGTGACGCACATTGTAACGGATTTTCTACTTTCTGCTATCGCATAAATGCGTTACTTCTCCTTGTAGTGCCTGCTTAAATATAAAACAGCGCAACAAGATTGAGGTATTATTTACAAAAAACCATAACGTTACACTTCTTAGTTGCCTTAGCAATCATTCAATAAAAAGTTCTGTAAGTCACGTCATCCCGCGGCTTGTCCGCGGGAACCAGAATGTCACATACTCAGAATGACTGGATTGTGTGGTCAAGCCACAGAATGACGGCGGCTATTTCGCCTAACTAGATATGAAACGCAATATACCCATTCAAATAAGCCGCAAAGCCGCACCAAATGAGATATGGCAGTAATAAATAAGCCACTAGCCTTGCCTGCTTCCAGGTAAAGCATATGGTCATAAAGGTGGCAACCACAATCACTGCTAACACGCCTAATGCTAAACCCGTCATATGGGCACCAAAGAATATCGGTGTCCAACTCCAGTTCAACAATAACTGAATCATATAAGCGGTTTTAGCTTTGTTCAGATGACAGTGCTTAGTCCATAAGGACCAACCGGCAATGGCTACCATAATATAAAGAATGCACCAGACGACGGGGAACACCCAATTCGGCGGTGTTAATGACGACTGTGGAATCGTTTGGTACCAAGTGCTCACACCTGTTTGTGTGAGTTGGCCTATTAAAAAACCAACCAATTGCAGTGCAACAATCCAACCAATTAAACTTAGCCATTTTTTCACGTAGTATCCCCTTTTCGCTTGGTGTTGCATGAGTATAGCTTATGTTACTGAATGCTCAAGAGTGGCAAAATCACCTGAGGCACTCAAGCAGTGTCAAGCCATGCTACGTTAAAGAAAAAAATGGGGATTATGAAATGAATGGTTAATATTAACATCACCAGTGCAAAAACACTGATGATGTTAACTAAACCGATTAACCTATTTGGGAAACATTAATTTGGGAAACATTAAGTGTCACAACAGCTGAATCTGTAAATTGAGCTAAATCAATTTTGCTAGTACCATTGGTTTCGCACGAGCCTACAACAGTGCCATTATAAATAACATCAATATTATATAACTCACCCCAAGCACTTTGCTGACACTGAACAGTCGCTTTCTGTGCTTGTTGATCAAACGATATCACACCAATATTGTTTTGAGCGTTATACACTGGGCTACGTACTTCTAATTGTGTGTAAGCCGTTTTAGCGTGGTTAGTGTCTGTTTCCGTGCTACCTGCGACTGTATCTTTGGTTAATGGCATGCCCGGTGTGAAACCTAGCGCCAACACATGATTCACAGGCACCATAGACAAAGTATAAGCCATTGCTGAATTTGAGAGCGACCCCATGGCAATTAAAGCTACTGCTATTAGGCTGAATTTATTTAAAGATGTTATATTTTTCATAGTATTATCCTTGTGTTAATTTATCTTTCACTGATAAGATTGTTCATATTTTACACGAAAACAAGCGCTGCGGCAAGATAATTGTGGTGCAGCCTAAGCTTTTGATTTTGAGATGAATTATTGATATTCCTCTCGTTACTGTTTCCTTTCGCAACTGGCTAGCGGCAACACCAACCGGGTCTAATACAATGGGAATGTTGTGAATATGTGCGTTGCTTTGAGCCAACAACATAGATTGAACCCACGAGGCATCTAAGGTGCCAATGTTCAGCACCAACGCCTGTGCAATAACCACAATCTCTGCCAGTTCTTCCGGCGCATGCGCCATAATCGGTGAGGCACCAATGGCCAACAACGCATTAGCTGTAAAATTAGTGACGACTAAATTCGTAATGTTATGGACGACAGGCGATTCTGCCCGGATACGATCAAGATGCATATTTACCTTCCTACGCTAGTATTAACTAGATCAGGTTCAAAGGGTCAGGCTAAGCCTTCTCAGCGCAATGCGCTCCCCTGGTATAAAAGTTCGTTGCTATAATAGCGTTTCTCAGATCAAAGTCAACACACTTGGTTGAAGTGTCATCGTTCGTGTTTTGTCAAACTTCCACTGTTTCTATTGCACCACTATTGATAAAACATTTTACGGCTTGCAAAAAGAAAGAGCAGAAATCCGGATGAATCTCATCATATTTACTTTTGGATGTCGGGTGGGTTGTTGTTAACTCAATTAGCTGTATGAATTCTTCAGGAGTCGGTTTGTAGTAGGGAAGAATGTTGTTCTTATAATTTTCTTCTATAAGACCCTGAACTATCGCTGAATCTGGTTGCAAGTTTTGGTCGATTAATTTCTTAAAAGATTGGTTCCACTCATTATTCTTTACTTTAATTTTCTCTAGATCAGATGAATCAAGTTTAGACATACTATCCTTACATTGATCCATAATTTCCTTACCCCGCTCTCCCATACTGTTTTTGATATAGTCAGCCATTTCAATTTGATTAGGATGCTTGAATCCCAAATATAGTTCTGTTTCTTTCATTTTGATTGCTCCCTAGAATGTACGATGTGCCAACTCTAACAGCGTTAAGGTTTTCAACTAATCATTTTTGAAGGATTGCTTAATTTCATCCAATGTATAACGTTCCTGCTTCAATTGTTGAATTTTTTTGATTCGTTCAACCATTGCAACATCATACAAATGATAACCTGCTGGTGTTAAGTCAGCAATTAATAATAAACCTTGCTGAGTCCAATGGCGAATAGTTGACTTAGTTTCATCGACTTGTTTAGCAAGTTCACCAATGCGCAATAGTGCTTCTGTTTCTGGCTGTTCCGTTTCACCCTTTGCAGCTTTCAAATAAATATTTAATGAACGATCCACAGCTTTCATAATTAGCTGCATATAATCATCTTTCGAGCCACCTAATTGCGCTTGCTCTAATGCACCAATATACGCTAAGCGATCTTGCTTACGAATAATCGCAGGGGGGTAACCTAACATCAATAAAATCATATTCATTAATAAGCGTGCGGTACGGCCATTACCATCAATGAAGGGATGAATCGTGACTAATCGGTAATGCGCTTCGGCGGCTAACTCTATAGGATGTAATGTAAGGGATTCTTTTAACCAATTTAGAAACTCCGTCATCAAATCCGGCACTTTGCGTGGATTAGGTAACACAACCGTTGAACCTGAAATTCTGACGGGTACACTACGATAAAAGCCTGCATGCTCGTCTTCAATCCCCTTCAGAATAACGTCATGAATATGCAGAATATCTTTTTCAGTGAGTTGCTGTGGCTTACGCTTGATTTGCTCATGCACCCAATCTAAAGCATGAGCATGGTTAGTGGCCTCGAGGTGCTCGACTAATGATTTCCCACCGACAGTTAAACCTTTTTCAACAACTAACGCCGTTTCACGACGCGTTAAGGTATTACCTTCAATGGCGTTACTGGTGTAAGTTAATTCGACACGAAACCAGTCATCCAAATTGCTGACTAGCGCTTTGGATAATGGTCTGTACGTTGCAAGCTCAACTTGTTTTTTAGTTAAATCTACTAACTTCATAGCGCAAAGTATAAACTATAACGCCACACTTTGCGCTTTTATTTAATCATTTAAATACAATGGGTTACAGGCTCACCACTTGGATTCAGCCTAAATCAAGCAATATATACCCATTCAAATACGCCGCGAAACAGAGCCATAAGGCATAGGGTATTAACAAATAAGCCGTGGTTTTAGCATCTCGCCATGTATAAGCGATAGTAGCGATAGTGAATAGTGTTGTCGCACATAACACAATAAATGCTGCTGTCACTGCATGGGCAGTAAAGAAAATCGGGCTCCAACTCCAATTGAATAGCATCTGCAAAACATAAGTCACTTTAGCTTTGCCAAATTGTGCATTGCTCGCATGCGACCAAAGGTACCAACCTGCTACGGCAATCAAGACATAAAGCGTAATCCACGCAATGGAAAACACCTGATACGGCGGTGACAACGGCGCTTGTGGTAACTGCAAATACCAAGTTGGAATACTACCTTGGATAAGATGCCCAATGGCAAACCCCACCAACTGCAAACCTACAATCCAAACAATTAAACTTGATACTTTCTTCACACTCACTCTCCTTTTTGACATGTCGCACTAATGACTAACATGGGTGGTCTCGATTTATGAATAGCAAATCGTGGATTATCCACAATTTGCTCATCTGTCGGCATCGGCTCAAGAACTCTATCAATTGTGAAGCCATTGCACAATAAGGTATTACAGTAAGTCGATAACTGCCGATGATACTTTTCAATGCCATCGATAAACCAGGTTTGTTTCACTTGGGCTTCGTCCCGGTAGTTCCCTTCCTGTGGTTCATTTAATAATGCTGTACAAAGTGGATGTTCGACTGAAAAAAGTAATTGGCCTTGCGATTTTAACCAAGAGTGAATCTTCTTTACCACGGCACCAAAGTCTTGCACATAATGAAACACTAATGATGCGACGATGACATCAACATTATTTTCTTGCATCTGAAAGGTTTCAATAGGCTCGCAAACATATTCAATGTGTTTATCATCCGTACGCTGCTTTGCTTCATCAAGCATATTACGTGAAGGCTCAAGCCCAATCACCTGAGCTGCACCCTGCTCTCGGGCATAGCGACAAAAGTCACCAAAACCACAACCGACATCGAGTACTGTTTTAGCTGATACATTGAGCAGCGAACGAATAGCGGGTTGCTCTAATGCATCATTATAACCCTCTGCATTGTCACGCAGCTTTTTATAACCATCAAAGAAATCAGCATTGTCATAAATATTTTGCATCATTTCACTCATGATGTAATTTAGTATCAGAGTTATGCTTCATTAAAGTGGCTTCATCTACTGAAAACTGCTTCATTAGCTGATTCACTTCTATTTCAGATAAGGCAGATGTCCCATCATCTGCTTGGGCATGAGCGATACCACTGAAAGCTGGCAGGAATTTTTCTGGTGCAGCTTGATGAATATCTTCGAGGAAAATTTTATGATCATGGACATCCATATACGGAAATAATGCAGCCATCATTCCCACCATTGCTTCTGGTGTCATCTCAACCATTTGATAAGTTTTTGCTTCAACCGCTTTTAATTCTTCATCGGTATACAAGCGTTGCAACTCAGGCATGACCACCATTTCTTCATCATTTAAATGGCGCATATTGTCAGCTTCAAATTCTCGAAAGCTAAGATAAAATTGGTAGCCTTTTTGTTTTTTCACTTCAATATCAACGTCATCAGCAATTTCAGTCAATGCTGATATCCAAGCACTAAACAAGCCATCATGCTTTGCATGATCAGCTTCAACAAATGGGATAATGAACTTATGTTCACGGTAAAAACGGTAACGTCCTGCCACACATTACTCCTTATCGAAATAACCCATATTATACCCAAAGCGCTTGAGTTTTAGGTTATTAAAGACATTTCTTGTGTATCGTCATCCCGTGGCTTGACCACGGGATCTAGGAAGTGACGCTGGCTTGATAGTATGCTGGATCCCGTGGTCAAGCCACGGGATGACGATCTTATGATGATTTATCCACACACCTAAAATTCAAGCGCTTAAAGTGTATCAATGCTTAAGATTTTTTCTCACGTTTTTCTGCACGCTTTTCTTTTAACGTTTTAGCCGGTGGTTTTTTACTTTCTTTCTTTTTGTCTTGCCCTTTACTCATGATAATGTCTCCTTATGACGATTGAATACGGTAAATAATGCTAGCTATATTGTTGAGCTAAGCATTGAGATTGTCAATAGCGCTATTTAAACGGTGTGCCCAAATTATCATCACTTTCGACCATAAAGATACCTGTTTTCATTCTTTCAGCGACTTCATTGATCGAATCGCCTCGTACCTTGTCGCCTTTGCTGGCTTCTGCCATTAAATCCTTGGCTTGCTCATCCGTCATCCAATGCATGCCGATGGATACAATCTCTTTCGGGTTTTCGATATTGACACCATTGATCACGCGAATGGGCACAGGGAAATATTGCTGATAGGTTTGGCCATGCACTTCTTGCGGGTTCAGTTTATCCTTTGGCGGAAACCACGCTTCATGAAAATCATCGAAGGTTTTGTCATCATGCAGCTCACGAAATAAAACCGAAACGGAATGTGGTGTTTGTTGGTATTGGCTTTTTTGAAATAATTCCGACAGCACGGATTTTTTATCTTCAGCACTTAAAGCATCCAATGCTGTTACAGCACTATCCATATCATTAGCTTGGAATGCCGACCAGAACTCATCACTCACTGTATTTGTCATGCTCTCTCTCCTTCTATACTTAAAGTGATTGTTGCCTTAACGCTATCCATTGTCAATTGCTAGGCATCTGAATTTAAAAAATGCTAGAATTGCATGATAAACCACCAACGCAAGGAAAACCGTCATGTCAACCTTAGCCCCACACATTACTCGTCAACGTTTATTAATCGAAGGCTTTTTCGACAAAACCCTTGATGCGGACAACATAACGGAATACCTTAAAAGCGTTGCAGCACATTTAGACCTACGCACCTACGGTGAACCGACTATCTACTCACCGGAAGGCATGGGCAAAGGTGAAAACCAAGGTTTCGATGCTTTCATTCCGCTTATTGATTCAGGCATTTCACTTTACGCTTGGACCAGTGAGAAATTCATGTCAGTAGTGTTTTACACGTGCAAAAGTTTTTCTGAGCAACAGGCCATTGCATTTACTAAAGACTTTTTTAATATTGGGCCAGAATTTGAGACTATTAGTTTTTAATTAGAATTATTACAAACTCTTGCCACCATCAACATGTAATGTTTGCCCGGTAATAAAGCCGGAATTTTCACTGATTAAATAAGCAATAGCTTCGGCGACTTCAATAGGTTCACCAATACGACCTACAGGCATATCATCCAGCATATCGTGATAATCAGCACTGCCTTTCGGACGCGCTTGATACAATAATTCGGTTGCGATCGGCCCAGGCGCGACGGCGTTTGATGTGATGCCAAATTCGGCTAATTCTAGTGCCCAGGTGCGCGTGCAACCCGCTAATGCGGCTTTCGCTGCCGAATAACTGGTACGTTTTTTTGCCCCTAACATTGATCGGCTGGTAATATTCACAATCCGACCCCAGCGCTGCTCTTTCATGCCCGCCAAAAACATTTGCACGACTTGTACCGCTGTTCGCACATTCAAATCAAAGACTTTATGCAAATTGTCTAGCGTCACATCCTCAATCAATTCAGGCATGACCAACCCCACATTATTCACGACGCCATCAATGCTATGCTCGTGTTTAATTTCAGCCAGCAGCCTTTTAGTTTGCTCGGCATCACTCAGATCGCATTTGTAAAATTGACCCGGATAATTAGCATTATCCGTTCGCGCAATACCGACAACATCATAACCCCGCTCAAGCAACATTTCAGTTGTCGCCAAACCGATACCTTTGGTAGCACCTGTGATTAAAATCGTACGTTTATTCATATAACCTCTTAACCTCTAGCATGTTCAATGTTAAGCTAACTTTCACTTTCTCAGCCATTATTAATCAGCTCCACTCAACAAGTAACCTCAAATGCGAAAAATCCTTTTTCACCATACAGGACAAAATCAACTTCCTTACCGTCACTTCTACGCCAATAACTTAATTGATAGCCAAAATTATGGTAACCCATTCACGGCCATTATGTGCTTTAAAAATAAGGTTTCTAACGGTGTGCGACGAGTGCTCAAGTGTGTGTGCAACCTGCTAATGCGGCTTTAGCCGCCGACTAACTGCAAAAAGTGATTTGATAGTTGGTGACAACCTTGGTATCGTTTTTCACCGAACAAGTAAAGCTTGATGATTTATCATCATATTGATAAACATAAGCCGTTGGGCAAGCCGCTTTCACCCATTGGAATTGTGGTTTTGCCCAATCTTGCCAATGGCTATTGTTGTTATTGCCGCAACTGGTTGTCGCTTGTGGAACAGGAATGGCACCATTAGAGGTTTCCCACCAATTTGCACAACCACAACAATTAGTGCCCGTGTTGTAACAACTATCTAGTGGTGGATGCGTGCAAGCATACAGCTGCGTACCTGAGTAAGTTAAATCCGTTCCAGTAAACGTTTGGTCACACTTGAAGATACCAGTGGCATCATCATAGAGCTTGGTTTTAAGATTAACTTTAGGGTCAGCCTCATAACCTGATTTATCGTAACCTGTCAGCAGATTAGCTTGCGAACAGATACCTTTGTTTACTGAGACATACCCTTGCAATGTACCACAAGTTTTATTAATACTGTTGCTACCACTGTTGTAACTTAAACCACAAATAGTGCCTCCGCTACAATCAGCATTGGTATTACACAAATTACTGGGGTATGTGCCAACGGCCGTGACGTAACGATGATTAGAAATATCATCACCTGATAATGGCGTGACACTAGGGTACTCACTACTAAAATCGTAACCACATGCGCCTAAGGCCGTATTCGGATCGGAATCAACTGGTTGAATGGGCGCACCAATCGCTGCGCAATTATCATAAGGCGCTGCACCAACATTACCGCGGCCTTTCATTTCAATGGGAATGTTAATACCATCGATTAATTGTAGATCATAAACACCATCCCCGCCGGTGCGGTTAAATGTCATTTCTACTGCATTGAAGGCAACGGGAGCTGTCGCTGCACCAACACCAGGGACACACAAACCATCGGCCCCTGTTGCACAAGTATTCACTCCACAGATGACACCGCTGGTAGTGCCATTACCTGCACCAGTACCGGTACAATTCGTACGACCAACTATACCCGCATTATACAATGCCACACCAGGTACAGCTGGACGTCCGCCTGAAGCTTCACCATTGGTTTCAGCAATGCTGATGTTCATCGTATCCGGGGCCGTGTTGTTTGAGGCAGCGACTAACATGCCATTAGGATGGCTGCCATCGAGACTTGGGTTGCTCCAATAACAATTGCCTGATTCAGTATTACAACTTGTAGCGGCTGGACAATCGGCATTGGATGTACAGCTACCACCATCAATCGTTGCAACACTACCCGGTTGGAATGCCATCCACACAGGATGTGAACATTGATTAACGACCGTTACCATACGGTTAGTGCTGTCATTAACCGCCACCGTTGTTGCGGTGGTTGACGTTGCAGCTGTTTTGCTTTCCGTTGATTGTGTGTAAGGTAATGATGCAGACACCGCTAAAGCACTGCCATCAGTATTCGGGACAATAGATGCATTCACATAACATGATGCATGTGCTGCTAAGGATTGACCGGAACAACTATCTTCACCTGCTGTGAGCTGCGTGGTAGCCGCGCCATTTAATGTTGCTGCAAGTGCCACAGTCCCTAAGGTTGCTGTTGCGGCATTACAATCATTAGTATATTTAAACTGCACCACATTATCACCGTATTGATAAGCAGTTGATGGCAAAGCTAAGCTGGGGTAACCATTAACTTGAGTACAATTTCCACCGCTTGTGGCAATCGTTGTGCTTGTTAATGGAACTTCATAAGTTTGACCATCACTTGCATAACTATAAGTCACACCAACCGCCGTATGGCCAGCCGCCGAAGGGGTAAATGTTGCGGAGTAAGTACAAGCCGTTGTGCCTAAATCACCAGTACAGCCATTATCAATATCGCTTAAACCGGCCGTATCGCCTGTTGGCGTTACGCTGATTGGTGTAACAGCGGTAGCAGTATGATTAACAAAGGTAAACGCAACGTGATAAGACGCTACGCTGGTTTGTGACTTAGCAGGCAATGGTGAGGTTACTGAGCCTGTGATATTAGCTTGAGTACCACCTGAAACAGTTGTTGATAAGGCAGGCAATAAACGGATAACCGTAGCGCCATATCTGGCTGTTAACTCAGCTGTCGCTAACCCTTCTGCTAACCCATGGAATGAAACCGTTACGTTACATGTTCCACCAGCCGACAATTTTACGTTAGTACACGCATCATCCTTAATTTGAAATTCAGCACTGTTCGAAAACGTGTGTGCAATAGCATTAATCAGCAACGGCGACGGTAGATTATTAGTCAGTGTATATTGCAGTGTATACGAGCTACCCGTTTGTGTTGTTGCCGGCAAGCCTGTTGCTGGTACTAACGCCACACTAACGGGGGCTAAACCGGCATTAGCGGTTGAAAATGTTAGCCCTACTGTTATCACTATCAAACTGATAAGTATCAGACGCTTTAATAAATTCATACTGCTTGCTCCTTAACTGGAATGATGCCATTGATTAAAATAAGTTATTGGGTAACTGGTAAGTAACGCTCATTAAGATCGTACTCGTGCTTAATGTACCGAGTGATAGTTTGTCGTTCGACCAAAGCGCTATACCATTACCGGATGTGATTTTCCCTAGGTTTTCATACTCGTACCCTAGCGATACAATTAATTGTTGCGTAATATTGTAATCAACACCTAAGCCAACATTGAACATAAAATTGTTATTCGTGTGGTCATTAAATGCCGGTCCATCAATACGTGGGTCGCCTCCATCAATTTCGTTCTCTTTGTAGTTTGATACAGAGGTTGATGCCAAGCCTAAACCAAAACTCACGTAAGGCGAAAAATTCCGCCATTCATAAACGTTGACTTTTCCAGACACACTAAACACATTGGAACCTAAACTAAGGTTATAGTCGTAATTTGTAAAGCTGGGGAGAGAAAACAATTGTATCTGGCCACCGGCAGCTGAAGCATTCAAATGCTGATAGCGAAACGCTACGCTGTAGTGCGGTAACCATTTATTTTCAGTATCCCAACGATAACCGGCAAAAGCTGAAAATGACAAATTAGTTGAAGGACGGTTGATAGTGTAGTGATCGACATCTTTAGCAGGTGGTTCCAACCCTTCTGCCAGGTTATGAACATCGGCTCCATCCGCATAGCCTGGAAACATCAGGCCTAAATCACCGCCGACAATCCAGCCACCGTGTGGTGCGTCTGCTTTTGTCGCAGCAAAGCTCAATGGCGCGTATAACCCTATTAACAAAACGCTCAACCATAACGTACATTTCTTTAACATATCAACTCCCTGTTTTGCCATTCACATATAGCCTCTAAGCATCAATCTGAAAAATTACGACCACCACAAAAAATGGATGCCGGTAGTTTAGCGAGATTGAAAATTTAAGTAAATAGACGCCATATTATTTGAGACATTGACCTGTTGCAACAAAGGCTGCGACATTCAGGTTCAAACTTGTCTAAGCTTTAGCAGGCAAGCTCAGTTGCACATTTCTTGTGTATCGTCATCCCGTGGCTTGACCACGGGAACCAGCATACATTAAGCTAGAACCATTGCCTAGATCCTGTGGTCAAGCCACAGGATGACGACATCAAGTTAACCAGCTTTGTCGCTTTTCTAGAATACACCGTCGTAAACACGGCTCTACCGACCATCCAAACCGTATTTCACGTGTCAGTGTTGAATCTGCAATGGGTGATGGATATTTATTATTTAGTTATCAGCGTTAGCATGGTTATTTTTGGGCGTATTGGCGACATCTATGGACGACGATTAGTCTTTTATATCGGTATTGCTTTGTTATTGTTAGCGTCAATCGGCGCAGGTTTTTCCCAACATTTTGGTTGGCTAATCTTTTTTCGTGGCATGCAAGCGTTAGGCGTATCCGCAGTTATTACGTTAGCTGTAAGCATTATCTATGTTGTGTTTACCGATCGCGTTAATTTAGCCATGGGTGTTTATGGGTTGGTGACGAGTTTAGGTTTAGCTTTTGGCCCCACCATTGGTGGCTACTTAGTTGCACACTATAGCTGGCCATGGGTCTTCTTCATTAATGTGCCATTCCTCATTATTGGCTGGCTGTGCTGCCTAGTCAGCTTACCTGAATCTCGTGCTGAGACTAAAACACCGCTAGATTTAGGTGGCGTATGTTTGTTAATTGTGACATTAGGTTCGTTAATTTATGGCGTGATTCACGGTGGTGAACACGGTTGGATGGCATGGTCAACTTGTATTTGGTTCATCATCTTTGTTGTTGCACTTCCCATCTTAGTTATATATGAAAGCAAACAAGCCTTACCCATCATGAATCTACGATTTTTTAAAAAACCATTGTTTTCACTGGCAGCTCTCTGTTGTGGTTTATCAGGCTGTTTAATTACAACTGCCCTATTCTTTGACCCGCTGTTTTTAGAAACGGTGCAACATCATTCACCCAAGATATCTGGCCTAATTTTACTCGCGCTACCGGTTGGCATTGTTTTGTTCATCCCATTGATTCATCAATTATTAAAAATCATGCAGCTTCAAACTTTATTTGTGCTGAGCTTTTTGTTTTTAATGATTGCTGCTTGCTTGCATAGCTTATTTCAGGCCGACGTTTCTACTGTTGTCATAGTAATAGCATTACTATTCATTGGACTAACTTGGGCAGTATGTAACATCGTGACACCTGTCGCGGCACAAAATGCCGTCGGCGCTGAACAATCAGGTTTAGCCGTTGGCACAGTTTACACGATGTTTAATATCTTCTCAGCTATAACCCTCGCCATCGCGGTGGTGGTTTACCATCATCTATTTGATGCTAACCAACATCTAGGCTATACCGCAGCTTTTCTGTCAGGATTTAAAATGGTATTTATACTATTAGCAGTCGTGACACTTATCATCACGCTTATCGGCGCGGTCTTGCGAAAAAAAGTCACGTCATAATTGACGAATACTGATGAGCTAAACGATGCTCTGGATCCCGCGGTCAAGCTGCGGGATGACGAATCTAACCGAAAATGCTAAGATGTTGCGCAACACATTAGGGAGAATGCTTGGTGCAAAAGGAATTTATTGACGTTGATAAGGGTCGACTTTTTTATCAAATGGCGGGGGAAGGTGAACGTGATATTGTTTGGGTGCATGGGTTACCGCTAAATTCTAATTCTTGGTATGCCCAAGTTGAGCATTTTAAACCCAATTTTCGTAATATCGCGATAGACTTGAGAGGTTATGGTCAATCTTCTGAAATCCCTAACGATACTCCTAGCGTAACAGACCTTTATGTTGCCGACCTCCTCACTTTATTCAATACACTTAAATTAAATAAGCCCATTTTGGTTGGCTTTGCCTCAGGTGGACACGCCACATTGAAGTTTGCGGCAGCACACGGTGATTTAATTAGTCAGTTAGTGTTAATTAATGCATCGCCCTGCTTTATGAAACAGAAAAACTGGGATTGGGGTTTTGACAAAGCCGCACTCGATGCCTTTATTGCAAAGCTTAACGCTGCAGACACCTTAGAGCAGTTATCCGACATTATTCTAACCAGCGCCATGCGAGATGTCAGTGGCAAGCAAAAGCAAGCGTTAACGGCTTGGTTCAACACCATGCTAGCAAGCGCTAAAAAAGAGACTTTGTTATCGTTTTTTAACAACATTGCCTATGATGATGATAGAAGCCTATTAAAAGATATCACGACGGCGACGTTAATTATCTGCAGTCGACTCGATAAAGAAGTCCCTACCGCCGTTGCCATGTACTTAAGAGAAAACATGCCCAATGCACAATTATTTGAGCTAAATGATATTGATCATTTTGGCTTCGCCACACAGTCTGCTCTCGTCAATCAAGTGATTGAACAATTTATTCAGCCGAGTTGCACCATTAACCTACCCTCAAACTAGGAAACAATAATGTCAAATTACACAACACCTCAAGCATTTTACGATTTATATTATGATTTCACAGGCTACTCACATGGTGACTATCCGAAAGGCCAAACCGCTATTGCGCAAGACTTAGCAAAGGTTATCGCCCATCCAGAAGCGGGCAAATCAGCCCCCTTAGTCGTCGCTAATTCCGTTGGTATTTATGTCTATAGTGATGAACCAGGACATCGTTTAATTAGCTCGGCAAGCTATCGTGCTGCACCTAACTCAGGGTTTTATGAAATCACTAGCATATCGCATGTCGGCCCAGCTATTGCCTACTTAGGCGCGCTCAAAGATGCCGGCAATGATGCCTGGGAGAAACATCTCGACCCGCTAATTAAGCATCTGACTGACGTGCGAAAAATCAATGCCGCACCGATAGCAAAGCACTGGTTAACACAATTAGATTCCGTTGTGTTCCGCGGCAAAGAAGCGCAAATCAAAAATATGATTGATTATGCCTGTTCACTCGCAGCTAACTACTTAATTTCAGTTAAACAAAGTAAAGAAGCCTTTGGCTCGCAGCATATTGTCGACCATTTTTTAAATGTGAGCAGCAAGGAATACCCGGTTCCATTTGATACCGTTATGATTAGCACGTTCGTATTAGCAGGGCTACAAAGTGTTTATGAATTATATAGCGCACTCAACAATCCCGACATCAATTGGCCCAATGCACGCATCATGTTACATAACCTAGCCGGCACTAACTATGGAGCAGGCATGACAGAAGGTTCTAACTGGCTAGTGCCTGTCGTTAAATCCATTGCTGGAACCGTGTTAAATCCTAAACGTATTTTGATATTACCTTATGCACCACCGTCTGAACATTTAGGTGATGATGTATTACCCGACGATGAGTTTGACAAAATGGCGAATCAAACCTGGGGTTCAATTTATTCACGCCCTGCTATTTCGGAAGCGGCATTTTCTCATGTGGAAGATATTACCATTCCCTATCGTGCTCCATTACCCGGTGATTATGAAATCACCAAAGCCGATCAAATCGAAGACTTTGTTAAACGATTAAAATTTTCAATCACCAGCCCCAAACAAATGCTATCCAACACGGTTGGCTTTTGGTTAGCCGGCGAAGCGGTTAATAAGCAGTGGCAATTCGATAAAATGGATTTACCGGGTTTAACCCACGGTTTCCCTACTGGCATGTCAGCATATCCCGATAATGCCCCTGAAATTAAGCCATAGGAATGAAACACCATGAAATTAACTGAACATCAAAGCTTACCCTCAAGTGGCGCTCGCAGTGTTGAATTATTCAAGATTGAAGGCGAGCAATTTCTAGCGCTGCCACAATTAGCCGAAGACATCGCCGGCGACCCCGCCAACATGAATGGTGGCGATAGCGATGTTGATGTGTTGATTTATCAATGGCGAGAGTCTGAATTTCATGAATACCAACGCATTCCTTCTCATGGTAATGAACACATTAGTTTTTATGCCTTTGATGGCCGCTACTTTTTAGCCGTCGCCAGCATCCGCAGTGGCAAACAGCCTAATTTTAAAACCAGCATTCAATCCGTCGTGTATGAATGGCAAGCCGATCAATTTGTCGAGTTCCAACGCTTCGATACCTTTGCGGCCAAAGGCTGTAAATTTTTCAGCATTGAGAACCAGCACTACATAGGCTTTTCTGAAGGCGTCAAAGAATCAGAAACGGATAATGATAAAGACATAAACTCCCATTTGTACCGCTGGAATGGCGAACAATTTGAAGCTTTTCAGTCACTCCCCTCGACCTGGGGCTATGACATGACCTTCTTTCAAATGGATAACCGCTACTTCTTAGCGATTGCCGACAACCTTGCCGCATCGACCATTTATGAATGGAATGGCAAACAATTTACTTCATTCCAAGCAATAGAAGCACAAGGCGGCGGCCGCCACTTTTGCTATTTCACGGCAAACAATCAACACTACATCGCTTTTGCCAATCTATTACATGACAGCACACTTTACTGCTGGAATGGCGATACTTTTGTGGCAACGCAAACATTAACCAGCGCTGGCGCACGTAGCTTTTCAGTGTTACAAGCCAATAACGAAACCTATTTATTCCGCACGAACTTCATTACCGGAACACGAGAACAGCCCGTCACTGAAATGGATTCCATTATCTATCAATTGAAAGGCGAACAACTTGTTGAAACGCTGACCTACAAAACCGACGGTGGCACTGACAGCAACACCTTTAACGACAACAATCGCACCTATTTAGTAGTGTCAAACAGTCTAAGCAAAGATATCCGCTTTAAAACACCAAGTAAAATTTATAAAATGACGCTTTAGTTATTGGTGAAACGTTGTCATAGTGGTTTTTCAGCTTATTTTGTTAGATATACCAAAAGCGATTGAATTTTAGGTGTGCGAACAAACCATCTTAAGGTCGTCATCCCGTGGCTTGACCACGGGATCTAGAAAACGACTCTGACTTGATGAGATTCTGGATCCCGTGGTCAAGCCACGGGATGACGATACACAAGAAATATTTTTGATAACCTAAAACTCAAATGCTTTGGGTATATTTCAACAACACAGTCTCTAACTGCGCCTTATCCATTGGTTTAATTAGACAATCATCTATGCCTGCTGCAAAAATCAGTGGCTTATCTTCCTCAGCTAAATGTGCTGTATGCGCAATAATCGGAATGGCTTTTAATTTTGAGCTCTCGAGATTACGTATACGTTTAGCCACTTGAAGCCCATTACCATCGGGCAAGCCAATATCAAGGAATATCATCTCATGCGTCGGCTGCAATAAATCTAGCGCCTCTTTTGCTGTCATCGCCACATCGACTTTGCAACCAATCGCTTCTAAATTACGTTGTGTTATTTCTGCAATCACAGGGTTGTCTTCTACCAAAAGAATATGAATAAGTCCTTGGTTTAACCGTCCCTGCTTTCCTGCAATTTCAAGGCTATTTTCAATAGCGATTGGTAGTGCTATTTTACAAGGAATAGCCACTTTAAAGGTTGTACCCACTCCTAGCTGACTCGTTAGCGTAATGGTGCCATTCAAATCTTCAACAAAGCGTTTCACAATGCTCAAGCCTAAACCAGCACCGGCTTCATGCCCTTTATAGGAAGGATCTAATCGGCTGAATCGCTCAAAAATCTCCTCTGATTTTTCTTCTGGTATGCCAACACCTGTATCTGTCACCGTCATCCACAAAATAACCTCATCCGTATCTTTCACTTCCACTGTTAAAATAGCGGACACTTTTCCTTTTGCAGTAAACTTTATCGCATTACTCAATAAATTCATCATGATTCGAGTCAAACGATTCTGATCGCTTACAATATTTTGTTCTGTCGGTATGGATACGTCTAATAACAAGTCTTTTTGTTGCGCCATATTGCCCACTAAAGACATCACGTTATCCGCTAAACTTTGTAAATTGACAATATCAAAACGTAATTGCTTACCTAAGCTTTCTAACTTAGAAAATGAAAGCACATCATTAATTAATTGTAATAAAGTATGACTAGCTGTTTTAATATTGCTAAGGTATTCCTTGTTTTTCTTACTATCTTTTGCTTCAAGCAATAAATCCGCTAATCCCATAATACTCGTTAACGCCGTCACAAAATCATGGCTCATATTGGCTATAAATTCTGATTTGGCTTGGTTAGCCGCTTCTGCTCTATCTTTAGCAATTTCAGCTTGAATTTTTTGTTGCACTTGATTAAAGGAATAAATTAAATATTGCTTAAGCTCTGTGATTTCTTTTAAATTTAGGCTGTCCTGTGCTTCATCTGCGTCGACATTGCCTGATTTATTAAAGTCATGAATAAGATCATTTAAATCATTTATTGGCCGATTAATGTAATTCGCGAACACTTCAGTAAAAAGCACCGATACAATTGAAAAAATGATAAACAATGATGGCAGATCGCCAATGGAAAGCTTGCTGTCTCCAATGCTAACCAAGCCATAGATAATCAGTATTGAAAAGAGCAAAAGAACAAATACGTTTGCCGAGACAAACGATTTCAATGAATTTAGTGGGTTAAGCTCAAAGAAGTTTTCTGTGGCTTTGTTCTGTTTCTTGAGAGCAAAAAAAAAGCGGCTGTTGATAATAACAAACCCAGCACCCAGGTGGCCTCAAAGGTGTTGTCAGGGATAATAATATTATTAACCACCCCATAACGTATCATAAAATCCGATGCGACGACGGTTAAATAACCAATCCCTAGCAGTTGAACAAAGGGTGTTCTTGCTCTAATCATGCTCATTGTCGCAAAGCTAAACCCTATCGCTTCGAGAACAGTATCAATTATTTGGTAGAACCCAATCGTTGAGGTATAACGTAACTGCCAATGCACGGCAAACATAAACACGCAGAAAATCAGTATTGCTGTAAAAATATAGGGAAAATAAAACAACAGACTCTTACTTGGGGCCGCTGATTTATTCGAGTCTTTGAAAATATAAAACCAAGCGATGGCTTGAAATAATAAAAACCCGATAAAAGGAATATCATAAAGCGAATCAACCAACACTGTGTTCTTCATCAACAACACATTGAGTGTGAGATTATAAATACCATCCGCTAAAATGGCTAAAAGATAGGATATCAATAATAAGCAAAGTATCTTCTTATTCTGGCGACCGGTCAGTTTAAGCATAGCGAAACACATCACGACCAAAACAATGTCCAAACCCATCTCACCCACTAACGCCAGGTAACCGGCCATCTTTAATGAATGATCGTGGCTTTTGAGCAGCGCATAACAAACGCAATAGATTAGCCATAATCCAAAGACGCTTAGCAACAAATTTTTAGTGCTTACTTTTAACAAAATTGTTGCATCCTCTGTTCGGCCATCACTCGAGCTGGCACGCCGTCAGCATGCCTAACATTCAAAGGGAACACATAGATTTTGTAGTCACCCGCTGGCACAGCCTTTAACTCCAAGTTCTCAACAATCAACACACCATTGCTCAAAAGCATATTATGTGTTGGCAAATCATGTGCGGTATCGGGATCCACCGATATGTAATCAATCCCCACCATAGCGACCTCCTGCTCAACCAAATACTCTGCTGCATCAGGCTCAATGTATACATAATCAGACGTGTAGGCCTCATGTTTTGATAGTTGGCTATTCGCGGTTTTAAACATCACAATTTGATCGTGTAAATTGGGATATTGACTGACAAAGTCCCTGTTGATCGATCGAAGTTCATTAGGCACTTCAATGATAACACCATTCTTTATATGGTCATTTATAGTATAAGCTTCGCTAGTAGCACCATCAGACAAAACATGACGTGGATAATCAATATGCGTACCCATATGATTACTAAAACTTAGCTTACATAATTTGAAGTGTGAATCCTCTGCACCCACCTCAGCAACCGTTTCCGCCTCAAAAGGAGGGTCACCCGGATAAACAATCGTGTTAGCGTCAATTTTAGCCGTCAAATCATATCGTTTAGGTTCAAATTTCATTTTCATCCTATCATTCAAAGGTACACTTTTCAGAAAGTCGCGGGTCACAATTCTTTGACGGTATTTAACAGCATAGTAGAGCCCCGCAGCTATCACTAAGCCTAATCCACCGGTTATTATCATTTTATTCAATTCAATTCTCTTGCTAACATAGCACTGCATCACGCCTATGATTGAGTGTAGCGTTTTTTAAACGAATGGACAACTCTCGCACAAATAAGGGATATCCTTCTAGAACCTTATCTATACAAATAACAGAGATAGCTTGTTAACTTATTTTTTTAATCAAAAAAAGAACATTTATTGCCTCAGACAGCAGAGTGATGCTAACAAATTAACCAACAGTAAAAGAGAAGCTGTCATCCGTTCACTTCAAATACCAACTTCCCTCGCACATGGCCTGTTTCTAAAATCTCATGAGCTCGCACGGCTTCATTAAGCGAAAAGACCTGCGATATTTCAACTTTCAACTGTTCCTGACTCGCGAGTTTAGCTAAATACGCTAACTCAGCCATGTTTGGTTGTTTCAGCAAACCAAAGGCTTGGCGATGCTGTTGTTTTGCTGCGGCAATCACCGCATCAGCGGTCACTGTCGGCACAGTTACGATACAACCTTCTTGTGTTAAATAACCAACAGATTCAATGCCAGCCTGACCGCCAACTAAATCAATCACCGCATCAACGGGTTGAGTAATAGCTGAGGCAACGTCTTCATTACGATAATCGATACATTGATCGGCACCCAGTGCTTTTAAAAAATCATGATTTTTTGCTGATGCCGTGGTAATAACCGTTGCACCTTTTTGCTTGGCTAATTGAATAGCTAAATGCCCTACTCCCCCGCTACCGGCATGAATCAACACCACGTCATTCTGCTTCACGTTAGCTTGATTCAATGCTTGTAATGCTGTTAAGCCCGCCGTCGGTAACGCAGCAGCATTAATAAAGGAAAGCGTTTCTGGCATTTTGATCAACGCGCCAGGCGATGCACAAAGATACCCTGCATACGCACAAGGATGATCGAAGCCAACAAAACCCATCACCTTGTCGCCGACCTCGAACTCATGAACCTCACTTCCTACCTCAGCAACTTCACCAGCAAAATCATACCCCAATCCTGAGGGCAAATGGTCTTTCAACAGCTGCGCGACAAACCCACTACCATTTCGTGTTTTATAATCAATCGGGTTCAGTCCCGCCGCATGCACTTTCACCAATACTTGCTGACTACCGCACTCAGGCATAGGCATATCAGCCAGCTTTAAGACATCTGGTGCACCAAATTGCTCAAATTGAATCGCTTTCATTTGCTCACTCCGCTTTGGTTATATCCGTAATATTTAATGGAGTTTACCATTAATAGATGGTCGTTAATATTTGGCCCATATACCCATCGGACCTCAATATGCATGTTTTTATACTAAAAATACTTGCAAACATCAGGGCTGTTAACTATACCAATAGTATGGGAAATAATTCAAATTTGACATCACTCACCGATCACATCAAGCCAGGGAATGTCTATCGGCGTGAATCACTGCAGCCTTACTCAAATGCCGTAGATAGACACTTGCGTCAATTAACCCAAGACGGCTTGTTACAAAAAATAGCGCCAGGACTTTATTATGCATCTAAAATGTCACGTTTTGGACAGTTGCCACCAAACGACCATTGTTTAGTGAAAGCATTTTTGCGTGACGATAATTTTTTGCTTTTTTCACACAATGCTTATAATTCTTTGAACTTAGGCTTAACGCAAGTTTATAACCACACCATTGTTTATAATCACAAACGCCATGGACAATTTAAATTAGGTAATAAAACGTTTGATTTTCGTCGCCCTACTGGTGGCTTTCCTAAAAAACTAACGGCCGCCTTTTTGCTTGTTGATCTATTCAATCATGCAAATGAACTAGCTGATGAAAATATTGAGTCATTAAAAGAGAAAGTCAAAACGCGTGTTAACGTATCACTGCTCAATGAAGCTAAACGCATGGCTAAATGCTATGGAAAAGTTGCAACAAAAAAGTTTTTTTCCGCAATATAAGGACTCATATGTTTTTACACGAACTACCCGATGTAAATGGGCGCTTAATAAAGCGCAACAGCTAAATATTAAGGTACTCGATAACAGTGCAAAAAAGGTTGCATGCTATTGCCCTGAATATACTCTCATCGAAAAATTACAAACCATTTCGACTAAATATCGTTTGCAACAAGCAAGCGAAACAATGCCCATTAATTTTCTACGTCATTATTATGATGTTTATCAATTACTTCAATCAGAGCGCGTGACTAGTTTTATAGGTACCGATGAATACCACCGTCATAAAGACAAGCGCTTTCGAAACGAAGATGAAAAAGACATCACTAAAAATGAAGCATTTTTATTAGGCAATAAAACAACTCGTGATCTATACACTCAATCTTACAAAGAAAAATCATCCATTTATTTTGGTGAACAGCCAAGCTTTGGGGCTATTTTAAATAAAATAGCTGAGTATGCTAAAGTGCTTTGATATACTCAAAGCTACCGAATTTCAGGTATACGTTAGCTCAAATGGCATCCAACGAATCAACCTTCCAGCGACTCTTTCTTCAGGTGTTTGTTGAATGACATGAATATCAGTCGGTACTGATAAGCCATCTCTATCTTCCAAAACATTAGAGTTAAGTACACAAACATTACCCTCTGCATGCTCCATGAAAGCACCGATATAAACCCCGCAAATGTTGCAAAATAAACGCTTGCTTGTTTTATGCCCCATTTCATACCAAAAAATATTGGTTTTGTTATGAATCGTAACACTTAACAATCCATCAGGATCTGTGACATTCAAATTGCCCTGTTTGGTACAAAAAGAGCAGGGACATTTTCGGATCCAAAGGTCTTCAGGTGCTTTGCTTATTTCAAAAGCCACTTCAATGTTTTTGCAATGACAATTGCCTGAAAGTACGTTGTTAGGTGATTTTTTGCTATGCATCGTTTTTCCCTACTGTCTTACGAGATCCCGCGGTCAAGCCGCGGAATGACGAGGTTAATTGTCATTCCGCGGCTTGACCGCGGGATCCAGTCCAATCAAGAGTGAAATCATAGCACAGTAGATTCAAAATCTTATCCGTATAATTAACATATCCACAATAAACACAAAGCCAACCACTGCTAGTGGATATATGCTCGCTACGCTCACATTTTTGTCCACCCTACTTTGATTCGCCTCGCTTTGGTTATATCGTAACATTTAACAGAATTTAACATTAATAGACTTTCTTTATTATTAGCCATAATAACTTTAATACAGTCCGCCAGCACGAAAAACATATCAAGAAAAAAGTACTACCTAGGAGTGAGCAGGATTCAGAAAACGCATGCGTTTTCCCTGCGAACGGGAGCCATGAATGGCGAAAATACAAATCAAGAAATAGAGACTTATAGTGTGGTCGACTTACTAAACTTTGTAGCAGAACCACCGCTTCCTAACTTGTGTCCAGAAGCGTCTTCGATCCAAGCAGTGCCGGCTGAATTAGCCTGAAGCGTATAACGTTCATTAGCTTTAAAGTCGCCACTTAGCACAATCATAGTATTAGAGTCAGCAACATAATTATTATCACCTAAATATAATGAAAGGGTATGTTTACCTGGCTTTAATATAATAGGCTTATTCGTATTATCGTCTGTCGCTGACTGACCATCAATACTCAGAAGTGTGAATTTCTCAGGATCAACGGTTATTTGTGCCACTTCATTCACGCTGCTATAGGCTGGTGCTTGATATACATTACTCACACCACCAAGTTGAATTGAACATCCACTAACAGATGCTGCAATTAACAAACCGAATAAAGCATCTTTGAACGTCAACAAAGCGGCCACCTTAATTATTTATAAAATTGAACAACATATTTAAAGCCTGAAGGAATAAATTCATCCGTACGATGAACAATTTTGTAACGCGTATAATTATGCTGCTTCATAAAGGTTGTTATTTCTGCTATAGCACGTTTATCTGCCGTTGTTGAACCAGAAAAACCACCCGTTTCAATTGTGAATTGATACTGATTCTGAGTCTTTGCGACAGCTGATGGCGCCGAATACATAGCCGTTGTACAGCCCGTTACTGCAAATAAAAATAATGTCCCAGCAAACAAACAACTTAATAACTTTTTCATTCTATTGATCCTTTTTGAAACTGAGTTAAACCCGGAGGGATGGGGTAAAACTCGGCGGTACGATTAACGACTAACTGAAGTTAAGTAATGGTGCCCAGGGGTGAACCAGATTAAGAAAAAGCACTGCTTTTTCCTGGTGAACGCGAGGCAGGAAGCCGAGCTGGATAACGCACCATGGATGGGTTAATACTCCTGCGGAACGACTTCTCATAACAAAACAATTGGTGCCCAGGGCCGGAATCGAACCGGCACGGTGTTGCCACCGAGGGATTTTAAGTCCCTTGCGTCTACCAATTTCGCCACCTGGGCAATGGAGGCTGGGGTCGGAATCGAACCGGCGTCCGCGGCTTTGCAGGCCGCTGCATAACCACTCTGCCACCCAGCCTAGGGTTGTCAAATAACAAACGGCGCGGTTATGGCGCCGTTTATTAACGAATTTGGAGCGGGAAACGAGACTCGAACTCGCGACCCCGACCTTGGCAAGGTCGTGCTCTACCAACTGAGCTATTCCCGCTAATTTATCGATGACGATGGTAGCGCGCTATTGTAGCGAAATCATCCGGACAGTCAAGCGCTAACCCTCTCATATTTAAACAAAATACTACATAATAGTGTATTTGCTATGCTAATGAAGCGCCAAAATAACAAAAGCTTCAGGTTATATTAGTCTTGCATCACCCGCCAAGCCGCCACCAAGTACATCACCATACTCCATATCGTGAGTACCACGGCGATGTAAATCAAGATATAACCGAAGATGCCAAACAATGAATGATAGCCTGGTCGGTTAGCAACTAAGAACATGATGGCAAACATTTGTGCAGCCGTTTTCCATTTACCAATCTGCCCTACTGCCACGCTGGTGCGCTGACCGATGGTGGCCATCCATTCGCGTAAGGCTGAAATGACAATTTCACGGCCAATGATGACAGCAGCTGGGATGGCTAAAGCGGCACTGCAACTATCGGTGGCAACCAAGACTAACGCGGTAGCGACTAGTAATTTATCGGCCACTGGGTCGAGGAACGCCCCCATCTTACTGGCAACGTTTAAACGTCGGGCTAAATAGCCATCAAACCAATCGGTGATGCTAGCGACAATAAAAATCATCGCTGCCACAAAATGCGCATAAGCCCAAGGCAAATAATACACAGCAACAAAAATCGGGATTAGCACGACACGGGCGCTAGTTAACATATTGGGAAGTTGTTTCATCGACATGTGGCATCATCCTGTTGATATCAGGGGGTATCATACTCGAAAATGACCACAAATAAAAAGCTAAAGCTAGCGTTAGGCTTGCCGTGAGATAGTCAATGGAGCATGGCTTGGCTTAGATTGACAAACAGGGGCGGATTTATCCACAAACGGCCCTTCTGCTCTGCCTAACCTAGGCAACGAGATAAGCAGTTTATCCATCCTATCAATCACTTCATCAATGGTGAGCCGTCTAGTTTCATCTGTTGGTGGAATTTGAACTGGCAGCCTAGGCTTACTAATGGCTTCTGCAACAGAACGTGAAACCAATTCAGCTAGGGCTTTCGCCAACGTTATTGCCTGCTCACCTGAGCCCAAACTCAATCCATATCTATCAGAATACACATTAGGATCAGCCAAACGAGAGAACTGAGCAATAGCATCATCAAGATCAATGTTATCAGCACCATTAAAGTAAATATCATAATGCACAGCACAGCTGTGCAGATCAACATCCGCTAGCAACCAAGCCATGAAGACACCAAAAGAATACACGTCGTTTTCTGCTGAGTGTTTGAATGCTGGCTGACCAACGGCCATTCTTTCAGGCGCATAATAGATTCTAGTCCCATCCTTAAGGTTACCTTGCTGGCCAAATGGCTTACACATATCATAGTCAATCAAACGTACTGTGTATTCACCCGTCGTTGGATTTTGATAAACAAATATATTGTTAAGATTAAGATCATTGTGCGCACAGCGCGTGCGTATTTGAAATAATCGCATTTCTCTAACAATCGCGCGAAGCAAAAAAAGCCTATCCCTTAGCGTGCATATATCCACGGCTTCACAAAACCGATCACCCGCATAATCATATAATGACACACCCCGCATGAGAGGCATGGTGTAATATAATAAACATTCAGCTTCATTTGCACTAAACCAAGGATGACAACCGAGATATTGATGGTAAATTTTTACCAATTCAATCTCGGGCCTTATAAAGGCTAATTTATGCTGCTTGTAAATATCATGCTTCACGTCATCTCGCTGGTAAATATTCAGTCTAGCCAAGCTATTTGGCAGCTTACCGCCGACTATTTTCAATGCCACTGGCTGATGAAATGCAATAATAAAAACCTGCTCGCTATGCTCATAAATCCGATAAGCCACCTTCACAGTACCAAATGTATTCTTGCCACCAGAAATAGTCATATTGCTGACAAGCATCATTTGACGTGGCCCCATATTCGGGTTGTCTAAACTGGGCGACATGGCGAGGAGAGAGGCTTGTTCATCACCAAGCATGACTAGGCATGAGTTACTTGGTACAACTGCTGCTGCTTGAAAGCTTGAAACAAATTGCCTATAAGCAGCAAACAACTCAGCTTGGTGTGCGACACACCCTGCAGCAAATTGATTTACATTATCTTGATTGAAAGCGGTACTTGGCATATTTATCTGGGTAAATGTTGTTATTATAGGGATGAATTATCCACTCAGCACTCAATTGGGCATCTTACAACATGTTCAAAATACAATCAATACTAGCGACCTCTCAACGTTTCAATTAAGCCTTAATTGAATATTTCTAAAGATTCCATAGCCGCAGCACACAAAGCCAGCAGTGGATTTATTACTTAACAGCTAATCAATTTATTTGCGTAATCGTAGTAACCATATGAATACTAAGAAAGAAAGAAAAAAAACAATTAAATATGGCTGATCAACGTAACACATCAAAAATCGTTTTTGCGAGGCTAGCGCTTATGCCTGGCACTTTGCCTATATCATCGAGGCTGGCAGTTTTTAAGGCTTGTAAGCCACCGAAATGGCGTAATAATTCACGCCGGCGTTTGGGGCCGATGCCATCGATTTGCTCCAAGGTTGATACCCGTTTAGCTTTGCCTCGCTGTTGACGATGACCACTGATGGCGAAGCGATGCGACTCATCACGGATGAATTGCAGCAGGTTCAAACCCAAACTATGTTCTGAGAAATCAATGGCTTTACCTTGAAAATAAACGATTTCTAACCCAGCCTTTCGGGTAGCACCTTTAGCAATGCCGACCAGGGCGACGGTATCGATTTGCAGCTCTTCCAACACTTCTCGGGCTTGGGTAATCTGCCCTTTACCACCATCGATGATTAAAATATCGGGCAATTTGCCTTCTTCTTTTTTCACCCGCTGATAACGTCGCGTCAGCGCTTGGTGCATGGCGGCATAATCATCGCCCCCTGTGATATCTTTGATATTGAAGCGGCGGTAATCGGCTTTAATCGGCCCTTCTCGACCATGCACCACGCAAGATGCCACGGTGGCTTCGCCCATGGTGTGGCTGATATCAAAGCACTCAATCCGTTCAGGCAGGCTTTCTAATCCTAAGGCTTGTTGCAAATCGTGCACACGCTGTTGCTGCGACGACTTTTCTTGCAGATGCGATTGCAAGGCTTGCTCGGCATTAGTGATGCCTAAATGCACCCAACGCTTGCCATCGCCTCGGCTCGGCACCCGCAATTGCACTTTATGCTGCGCTTGTTCCGATAAGGCGTCTTGCAATACCGCTTCGTCTTCAATGGCTTCACTTAACCATAATTCATTGGGGATATACTCGGCGTGTAAATAGCGCTGCGCTAAAAAAGCCGACACGGTTTCGGCGGTCGATGCTAAGCGGGCAGATTTAGGGATGTGGGTTTTATTCCCCAGCAACTTGCCATCGCGTATCACTAACTGCGCAATGCAAATGCTGCCCATTTGTTCCACCGCAGCAATAATATCGACATCGCCTTTGTCACCCACCACAAACTGCTGCTCTCTCACCTTGTTAAGATTAGCAATTAAGTCACGGTATTCAGAGGCTTTTTCAAACTCCAAACTATTAGCGGCGAGATCCATGCGTTTCGCCATTTCGGTGATCAAGTTTTGACTTTTGCCTTCTAAAAACAAAATCGCATCTTGCAAATCTTGACGGTAATCCGCTTCATTGATCAACCCGACACACGGTGCCTTGCAACGCTTGATTTGATATTGCAAACACGGTCGCGTGCGATTGCGAAAAAAACTATCACGGCATGAACGGATTTTAAACAGCTTTTGCATCAGCTGTAATGTTTCACGCACCGCATACGCATTGGGATAAGGGCCAAAATATCGCCCTCCTTTACGTTTAAGACCACGATAAGCTTTTAACTGAGGAAAGGCATGCTCACTATTTAAATGGATATAAGGGTAGGATTTATCATCACGCAGTAATACGTTGTAACGAGGGTGATGCGTCTTGATTAAGGTTTGCTCAAGCAATAAGGCTTCTTTCTCGGTGTTAGTCACCATCACTTGAATATCAGCAATTTTAGACACTAAGACTTGCGTCTTCGGGCTAGCATTATGCTCGCGAAAATAACTGCTTAAACGGGACTTTAACTCTTTGGCTTTGCCGACATAAATCACCGTGCCCACGTCATCAAACATTTGATAAACGCCAGGCTCACGGCTCACATGAGATAAAAACTGTTGGGGATCAAAATCTGCCATCAGTAGATGTTAACATGGACAAGGCTATCCTGCTGCTGGCACATCATCATGGTCTTTACCTAAACTACCATCCATGATTTGCTCGATTTTAATTAAACCGTGACGGATGGCTAAGTATGTTAACTCAACATCGTTATTCACTTCGAGCTTATCGAACAAACGATAACGATAACTGTTAACGGTTTTAGGGCTGATATGTAATCGTTCAGCGATGTCGGCAACTTTAATACCTTTAGTAATCATCACTAACACTTCTAGCTCGCGATCCGATAATTCATCAATCGGTGATTCACCGGGCTCAGACGTCACATGCTGCAATGCTAAGCGTTGAGCAATTTTAGGGTTGATATAACGCAAACCAGAACTCACAGCACGAATAGCCTGTATCAACTCTGCGACACCCGATCCTTTAGTGATATAACCACTAGCACCGATTTGTAACATACGTGAAGGAAAAGGTTCTTCTTCAAAAATGGTGACGATAATCACTTTAATATCAGGGTTAATGCGCAATAGTTTACGGGTTGCTTCCACACCACCAACACCTGGCATATTGATGTCCATCAAAACGACATCAGGGTTTAGCTTACGTACCATTTTAACCGCTTCTTCACCATCGGCTGCCCCGCCAATCACTTCAATATCGCTCGCACTAGCCAAAAGCCGCTCTATACCTTCTCGTACTAATTCATGATCATCAACTACAAGTAATTTAATCAAAGTCGTCTCCAAGCCCTTGTTTCACCCCAATGTGTGAGGCAAATAGTTAGTATGTTTATTCCCTTTATTATACGGTAATTTGCACAATTGTATAAGGTTTGATTAAGGAAAACTTAAGAGAAAAGTCATAAAGTTGTATTTGTGGTTAGTAAGTGTGCATAAGCGCCCTTTTGTCTCTAGAAGGCGTTGTTGAATAAATCAATTTCGTTAGCTCCGTCATCCCGCGGCTTGACCGCGGGATCCAGTCACTCACTGATTTTTCTGGATAACAACCCTCGAACAAAGACTAAATCAAAGATTTTACGTTTAGGGCTTTATTATTCCTGAAGATTTCGGTATTCTTACGGCCCTTCCAGTCTGACTGGAAGATATTTGGAGAGATGGCTGAGCGGTTGAAAGCGGCGGTCTTGAAAACCGTTGAGGGGCGACCCTCCCAGAGTTCGAATCTCTGTCTCTCCGCCAAATTTTTTATGCCTTAGTTTTATCCACTAGCCCTGGTGGATATGTCCGACCTTCGGTCGAACTTTTATCCACCCTACAAGAATACACCTAGCAAGAACGTCAAGACCCCGTAAAGCTTGAATTCCACCCTACTCACCCACATATATAGTGCTATAATTACCAGCAAATTCAACATAAAGAGGAAACCACATGGCTAACAATCCATTCCAAGGCAGTGCAGTTCAACGACCGGCAGAGTCTATTTTCGCGCAAAACAAAGTTTTACGTAATACTTATGCTTTACTCAGCATGACATTGATTTTTAGTGGCTTAATGGCCGTTATAGCAATGGCCATGAATGTATCTCCAGGCATTGGCATGGCTGCAACCATCGCTGGCTTTATATCATTATTTGTTGTTATGGCCTTACGCAATAGCCCATGGGGTTTATTGATGGTGTTTGTTTTTACTGGCCTATGGGGCTTCGGTCTTGGCCCAATGTTGAGCATGTACATCGCAGCCTACGCAAATGGCGGCCAATTAATCATGACCGCGCTTGGCGGTACTGGTGTGATATTCCTAGGTCTCTCCGCTTATGTGCTGACCACCAAGAAAAACTTCAATTTCATGGGCGGCATGCTGTTCAGTGGTGTTATCGCGATTCTAATTGCTTCAATCATTGGCATCTTCGTGCAAGCGCCTATGCTTCAAATCATTATTTCAGCCGCAGTGATGTTGGTATTTTCTGGCTTCATCTTATTTGATACCAGCCGCATCATCCATGGTGGTGAAACTAACTACATCATGGCGACAGTTAGCCTATTCATCAATATTGTTAATATCTTCCTAGCCCTATTACGCTTACTCGCAGCTTTCAGTGGCAACCGTAACTAATTGATTTAACATTATTTAAAGCCCCGTTAATCGGGGCTTTTTTATGCCTAACGATTCTTCTGGCCTGCGTGCTAACTTAAATAGAGTTTCAAGCCAACAATAAGGCTTTGCCAACAAATATACTTGACTTAACCAAAACTTGATGTATAATTTATAAACAAAATAATAACTGGCTGGACAAAAACCATGGCAAAAACTGTTGTAATATCTCTCGCTGACGGCGACCCTACTACCTGCCCTATCGTGCAAGCCATGAAGGCTATAAGTATCAATTATTATGATCAATCTTGCTATCAGGCAGTCCGAACACATTGCGCAGGGCTGATTAAGCAAATGCTAAAAATCATTATTTCTGAACCTGAGTGTAGCACCGTATTTATCGGCAATGCATCAATGAGCCAATCTGTCGAGAGCGAATTCAGAGCTGGCCACAAACCGGCTTTTATTCAAGTTTTACGAATGTTAGTGAGAATTCTTAATCAATATTTCAAAGCAAAGCGCATTAATATTAAAGTCAGAATCCTGAGTTGCGCTTTAAGTGATATTACTGAGCACAACCTTCGTGATGGGATTGACTCAATGACTGATGTCTTTGCTGTCCCAACCCATGATGAGATGGGTCATGTAGAACCCGGCTATTTACCGCTGTTCGGTACCCAAAAAATGAAGGAACCCGATACCGCCCAAGGTGAAACGGCAATGCACCTCAGTTCGGCAGTGAACAGCAGCAGATTTGAATTTGCGCTATTCAGGTATCTCAAGCGTGGCAGCCGCGCCCCTAATATACAATTATTTCGAGATTATGGTGATCCCAATGGTATTTTAATGACCTATTTTCAGCTTTATTATTTAAACGCTAAATACATCAAATATTGTACACAGGCGGCTAGCAGTGCTGACTATTCTGACGTTAGCCTCCATCGTATTTTTACTGGAGGTACCTCAGAATACATTGCACATCTCAATTATTGGGGCCTCAATCACCAGCACTTTGCAGTCGCGAACAAAACCCAACTCACTCAACACCAGTACTCTCCAGACGTGATGACAAGCAGCATCCCCCGCTTCTTCCCAAGCCATATACAGGTCGACCCCTCATGGTTTTTACGGGTTATTTTATGGCTAAAAACAAATGTCAGGCCAGTATCACAACCCACACAGGAACAACTCATACGCGCACAGCCACAACTCAAACCACCATTCACAGTAGCATTCAGAGTGCCAGAACTCACACTGCAAGCTCCACCTAGCGGTTGGGAAAAGCAATTAACTACCGCACATAGTAGCACTGCTGTACCCTACTGCCCAATCATTCATCGCATACAAGCCTCTGCACCGCCTAAGTCGATGCTTACTACACCTCAAGGGTCTCCTAGCTATGGCTATGATCAAGCTACTGCTGAGCCATTGAATCGCATACAAGCCTCTGCACCGCCTAAGTCGATGCTTACTACACCTCAAGGGCCTCCTAGCTATGATCAAGCTGCTGCAGAGCCATCGACAGGACTACCCAGCTATAGAGATGCCATGCTCGGTTGGCTAAATGAGCCACCACCGCCCTATACAAAATAGCCATCGCTTAAGCATGCTGTTTGAATATCAGCAGAACTGGTCTATACTTACACAAACAGCAACTCAAGGATGAGAGCCATGTTACGTAAAAACTTCGTCGCCCTATCGCTCGCCCTATTATTACCCCTGGCAGCCAATGCCGACGTTTATCGCTCTGTTTGCGCTAATGTCATGAATGCCACTCAGGATGACATCGCAGTGGATGGTTTTGAGGTATTCCAAGGCCAATGGCAACCGGGTGCAGCACCTCAAGAAAATGCCGTATTTCCGGCCAACAGTACTTGGCGTGTGTGTCTCGATAGCCATATGATTGGCGTCGCACCAAGCGGCAATACGCGCTTAAGCAGCCGTGGAAGCTATATCAATCTCGAGATGCAAGGTAGTGTTGTTGGGCAACCTAAGCTCTATATTCAGCATAGCGAAAACCTATTCAAGTTTGATGTAAGCCGTCAAGGGCTTAGCGAATTTAACGTCACGATTCAGCCGCAAGCTGAAATACAGACCATTAAAACACCGTAGCTAACTGTATTGCATACTCACCTGGATTGCGCGGTCAAGCCGCACAATGACGAGAAGCTCGTCATAACATCATCGCCTGGATTGTGCGCTCAAGCCGCACAATGACGAGAAACTCGTCATAACATCATCGCCTGGATTGCGCGGTCAAGCCGCACAATGACGAGAATGCGTGCCGTCATTCTCACACCATCCTAGCTCGTCATCCTCACATAGCCCTAGCTGTCATCCCGCGGCTTGACCGCGGGATCCAATCTATTTAGTGATTATTCACAGTCAATCATTCGTCTCAAAAACCCATTATCCTCTATTTTGAAACACCTAAACTCGCTATTGATCGCATTCCAGATCGTCTCAATTGCTCAAACTTCAAACAAACAATTCACCCACAAGCTTATCCACAGCCCTTCTGTCTCATAATTATTGTTATCCACACTGCTCGCAAATCCGCATTATTACTGATATTTCGCTGCGCCGCCTTAACGAATAGTCAATGTCTCACTATCTAAATATCATATCTCGTATCATTTTCTTAGTTTCAAAACTTGCCTTTTGAGACAGATGAGACTATAGTTACTTCACAGTCAGTTAGCTGAGTGTTTTCAACCAAGGACGGTTGAGCAAGGACGCACTCTCCTCTGAAAGGATTTCAGAGACAAGGATTTACACTCAGCTCACGACTGGATTTAAAAACAATACCTCACACCTGGAAGTATTAGGAAAACGATAATATTATGAAGTACGGATATATCAGGGTTTCAGAAATAAGCAGCTCGGTAGAGGAGCAAAGTAAAGCACTCTTACATGAAGAATGTGAACGCTTATTTACGGACTTGACCAAGGATGGTCAAACCTCCCAGGATGGGTTACAAGATTTACTCGCCTCCCTCAAAACCGGAGATGTATTAGTTGTGCACAAATTAGACCGCCTAGGCGGATCCCTTCGCACACTTATCGAATTATTAAATGACTTATTTGCTAAAAAAGTTGAACTGATTTCAATTGAAGATCGGATTAACACGACACTAAGCCAAGGCGATACAGTGAAAAGCCTTGTACAAGTCATGAGCATTTATGAAAAAGACAGAGTTCGCGAACGCAACAAAGTCGGCCTCACCGCCGCCCGCGCCCGTGGCCGTAAAGGTGGCCGCCCTCGCTCACTAGACAACAGCAAAATCGCCATGGCGAAACAATTGTTTCGGGATAAGAAAAATACCATTGCAGGTATATGCGAAATTATGAAAATATCACGTGCTACCTTGTATCGGTATTTGAAATCTTAGATTAGCGTTTAGCAAAGCTTAGAGCTGCTGACTAGATTGCTTTCTGGCGGCAAAATAAAGAATCAGCATACCCACTACTGCCGACACAAAAGACCCCAACAGAATCCCCTCTCGGCTCGTCATTTCAAAGGCGGTGCCTTCGAAGGCTAAGCCGCTGATGAAGAGGCTCATGGTGAAGCCAATACCGGCGAGGATGGCGGCACCGTAGAGTTGTAGCCAGCTGGTGTTGCGGGGTAAGTTAGCGAAGCCAAGTTTGATGACGACCCATGAAAAACCAAAGATACCGATTTGTTTACCGATGAATAAGCCGGCGGCTACGCCTAAAGGGATGGGATGTAATATGCTAGTTTCGGCATTCAAGAATGAAACACCGGCATTGGCTAATACGAATAACGGTAAAATAGCGAATGCGACCCAGGGGTGCAGTTTGTGTTCTAAGTGTTTTAATGGGCTGTGGCCATCTTCGTTTTTGCCCTTAAATGGAATGCAAAAACCTAAGGCAACGCCTGCTAATGTCGCATGTACACCGGATTTTAATACCGCCACCCAGACAATAATACCGACAATGAAATACGGTGTTAAACGCACCACTTTCATGCGGTTTAACAAGATTAATAATAAGATACCCGCGCCAGCAATACCGAGTGAGACGACCGATAACTCACTGGTGTAAAACATCGCGATTAAGGCGATGGCGACGATGTCATCGAAAATAGCTAGCACCACTAAAAATATTTTTAATCCCGGTGGAATACGTTTACCTAACATGGCAAGTAAACCTAATGCTAAGGCGACATCCGTCGCTGTTGGAATAGCCCAACCGCGCATAGCAGTGGTGTCGGCATGGTTTATAGCAACATAAATAAGTGCAGGGACTACTACCCCACCGACGGCGGCGACACAAGGCAATACCACTTGTGCAAAGCTAGATAATTCACCGGCTAAAATTTCACGTTTAATTTCGAGCGATAAGACTAAAAAGAAAATCGCCATTAAGCCGTCGTTTATCCATAATAATAAGGGTTTATTTAACGACCAAGGGCCTAGGCCAATGTGAAATGGGGTGTCAAGTACGTGTTGATACACCGCATTCAATGGCGTGTTCGCAATAATTAAAATAAACACTAACGCGAACAATAAAATAATACCACCGGCCGCTTCGAGTTTTAAGAATTCTTTGATGGCATTAATCGGCATGAGGTTTCCTTATTTTATGGGCGTAGAGTAATACAGTAATACCCCAGACAGCTGAAATGAATGAGGCAAGTAAAATACCCTGCTTACTAACTAATTCGTAGATGGTGCCATTAAAGGCCAGCGTTGCCATAAATACGCTCATGGTGAAACCGATGCCGGCTAATACGCAGACACCGTAGAATTGCAACATCGTTGCACCATGTGGCAATTTGGCCCAGCCTAATTTGATTAGGATATAACCCGTGGCAAAAATACCGAGCTGCTTACCAACGAATAAACCTAAAATAATAGCGAGGGATACGCCAGAGAATAATTGCCCAAGGTCCGTACCAGAGAAACTAATGCCGGCATTGATTAACACAAATAACGGCATGATGACAAAGGCAACCCAAGGATGTAGTGCGTGTTCTAAGCGCTTTAATGGGGATTGGCCATTTTCATCGTTGGCGAATGGGACGCAAAAACCGATAGCGGTGCCGGCTAAGGTGGCATGCACACCCGATTTTAATACCGCTAACCAGATGAACACACCCACCATCATATAAGGTGCAATACGCCGGACTTTACAGCGGTTAAATAAGATTAATATAGCGACACCGATAGCAGCCAGAGCTAATGACATCAAAGACAAGCTATCGGCGTAATACACTGCGATTAGGAAAATAGCGATGACATCATCGACAATCGACAAAGCAATAATCCATATTTTTAAACTCGCAGGAATGCGTTTGCCCATTATTGCGATTAAGCCTAAGACTAGTGCGATATCGGTAGTTGTGGGGATGGCCCAACCGCGCAATGCGACGGTATTGTGTGGTGTAATCAAGAGATAAACGGCAATGGGTACCACCATACCACCGATGGCTGTTGCAAAAGGCAATATCACTTGCGAAGGCTTGGACAATTCACCATCTAAAATTTCACGTTTCATTTCTAGTGACAGCAGCATAAAGAACATGGCCATTAAGCCTTCGTTGACCCACGCTTCCAAAGGTTTGTGAATAACATTGTCGCCCCAGGCTAAGGTGATGGGATGTTCGATGAGGTGATGATAGAAAGAATATAACGGCGTATTCGCAACGATTAAAATTAATAGTAATGCACCAAAGAGAATGATGCCGCTGGCCGCTTCGAGTCGAAAAAAATCGGGGGTTGCTTTTTGGTTCATAATATTAATTCGTAAGCTAGCTATGCCAGCAGTTTGTATCCACCCTCATCTGCCTTCGGCATCTTCTCCCCCTCAAGGGGAGAAGGGAAATTTCATTAAATATCACAAAGTATCTGGTTGATTTTTAATAATTCCGTATCAGCAAATTTCCTAGGGCCTGCATCGAGATCAGGGAATGCGGTTAATACCACTTTGCCTTGTTGCAATGCCGTCATCTTTTGGCTTTCACCGGCCAGCAATGCTTGCACAGCTTTAGCGCCCATTAAGGATGCCACTTTACGATCACGCACAGTCGGGCTACCGCCACGTTGCGTATGACCTAACACACACACTTTATATTCAGTATTAAGCTCCGCTTGCAGTTCTTTCGCAAGACCAAAACTACGGCCCGGTTTTTCACCTTCGGCAACAACAATGATAGAACCCAATTTCGTCCGTTTGCGAGCTCGAATCCGTGCAGCTAATTCTGGCACGGTAATCGGCGCTTCAGGAATTAACACAAATTCTGCCCCACCGGCAATACCCACTTCGACCGCAAGAAATCCGGTATCACGCCCCATCACTTCAACTAAGAAATGACGGTTATGACTAAACGCCGTATCACGAATACGATCGATCGCTTCTAAGGCGGTATTACAAGCCGTATCAAATCCAATGGTATATTCCGTATTTTGAATATCATTATCAATGGTGCAAGGAATACCAATCACTTTGATATCACCTTCTTGCTCTAACAAACTCGCACCACGAAAACTACCATCACCGCCTAAAACAACCAAAGCATCAATGTGTTCGCGTTTTAAAATACTTAGGGCTTTTTCCCGCACTTTGTGATCTTTAAATTCAGGGAAACGCGCCGATTGCAGAATCGTGCCGCCTCGTTGAATGCAATTGGCCACCGACTTCACATCAAGCGGTATAATGTCATCATTGACTATACCTTCGAACCCCAAGCGACTACCCACTACTTCAAGACCGTGATAGATAGCGGTTCGTACCACGGCACGAATCGTGGCATTCATCCCGGGTGCATCGCCACCGGATGAAATCACTAAGATTTTTTTAATGTCAGTTTTTTTGCTAAACAGTTTCATTGAGAATACGCTCCAAGCGTTCTTGCTGGCCTGAAACAGGCGCGGGATTAGTACCGTTTTGTTCAACATATTGTGCCATAGATGCCATATCAGCGGAACCATTAAGAATGTCTTGACCCAAGCTATCTTGCCAAGCGGCATAACGTTTGTCGATATTGGCTTGTAATGTATCGTTTTCAATCAATTCTGCGGCAGCGATTAAGCCTCTGGCCAAGGCATCGACACCACCCACGTGACCATGGAAGAAATCAGCCAAATCAATCGATTGCCGACGCAATTTAGTATCGAAGTTAAAACCACCCGTGGTAAAACCACCGTGTTTTAATAAGTAATACATCACTAAAGTATTATCGACAGTGTTAGTGGGGTATAAATCTAAATCCCAACCCAATTGCGCATCACCTTGGTTGGCATCGATGTTGCCTAATAAATCGTTGGCGCAAGCATAAGCCACTTCATGCGGATAACTATGACCGGATAACGTTGCATGATTGCCTTCGATGTTCACTTTGAATTCTTTTTCTAAACCAAATTTTTGTAAAAAGGCATAAACAGTTGCGGTATCGTAATCGTATTGATGCTTGGTTGGCTCACAAGGTTTAGGTTCGATTAGCAATGTGCCTTTGAAACCGATTTTATGTTTATACTCGACTGCCATCGATAAAAAACGTGCCATTTGTTGGGCTTCACGTTTCATGTCTGTATTTAATAGTGTGTCATACCCTTCTCGACCGCCCCAAAAAACATAGTTATGGCCGCCGAGGTCGTATGTGACATCCATGGCATTTTTCACTTGTGCTGCAGCAAAGGCAAACACGTCAGGATTAGGATTGGTTGCGGCACCGGCCATATAACGTTTGTTACTGAATAAATTGGCCGTGCCCCATAATAACTCTTTGCCGGTATCTTGCATCTTTTTAGCAATTTTATCAGCCATGGCCCGCACGTTAGCATTGCTTTCTTTTAATGAACCACCTTCAGGTGCAATGTCGCGGTCATGAAAAGTAAAATACTTTAAATCGGTTTTTTGTAACAGTTCAAACATCGCATCCATTTTCAACACAGATGCTTTCATAGGGTCAGACGCTTTTAACCAAGGATGTTCGAACGTGCCTTCGCCAAAAATGTCGAAACCATTCCAACAAAAGTTATGCCACCAACACACCGCAATACGCAAATGGTCTTCCATGCTTTTACCTAGCACTTTTTTATTTTTATCGTAATAGTGATACGCCAATGCGTTGTCAGAATTTTCACCTTCGAATTTAATTGGTTCAACAGGAAAAATAGCCATGGGTTTACTCCTTGGAAAAAGTTTGATTCATTAAGTCTTGCGTGTTCGCATACAAAGCGTTAAATAATTTTTGTTTCTCAGCATAAGCTTGCTGCCATTCAGCAACGGGGTCAATAGTCATTTCAACAGCATCATCCACAAAAGCCGTATGCGGGTCTGCCTTTGTTACTGCCAAATAGGCCAAACGTGCTGCGCCAATGGCTGCGCCAACCTCACGGTTAACACGATAGCTTAAAGGCCGTTGCAAGGCTGTCGCTAATATCTTGCCCCAATATAGACTACGCGCACCACCACCAACAACTGACACATCGCCAATCGTGACACCGGCTTTTAACAATTGATCTTGACCATTAGCAAAGTTAAACGCGACACCTTCTAACACAGCACGCATCATGTCGGCTTGACTGGTGGTGTCACGCAAACCAAAGAACATACCGCAGGCATAAGGATTATTTAACGGACTACGTTCACCGGATAAATACGGTAAAAAAATAATGGGGGACAAATGATTATCATTTTCGACTTGTGCAAGCAAGTCACTAACAGAACTATTCGCTTGCTTAGCATACCAATCTAAACAACTGGCAGCGCTTAAATGACAATTCATTTCATGCCATAAACCCGGCAAACAATGCGTAAAATTATGCACGCCACCTTGCGGATTACTGTTAAAGCTATCGCTTGAGACAAAATACACACCCGATGTGCCTAACGATAATAATGCGCGACCTGGTTGAATCACATTCACACTGATTGCACCGGCGGCATTGTCCCCTGCACCACCGGCAATCGGTGTGTCTGCAGGAATGCCCCATTGCTTAGCGATGTCAGGCGTCACCACGCCGGTGACTTCATTACCTTCATAAAGTTTTGGCATGTTCGCTTCGGTTAACTCACAAGCGGCTAACATTTCACTCGACCAAGCGCGCTTTGCTATTTTCAGCCATGACGTACCAGAAGAATCGGACAGATCGGAGGCAAAGTCTCCACTCATGCAGTAACGTAAATAATCTTTGGGTAATAACACTTTATCAATTTGTGCCGCGATTTCAGGTTCGTGCGCTTGCACCCATAATATTTTTGGCGCCGTAAAACCCGGCATAATTAAATTACCGGTAATCTCGTGAGCCTGTGGTACACGTTTTAATAATAAGTCACATTGCGGGCCAGAACGGCCATCATTCCATAAAATAGCAGGACGTAATACATTGCCTTTTTTACCTAGCAACACAGCGCCATGTTGTTGACCCGACAAGCCAATGCCTTTCACTTGCTGCAATAAGTTCACATCTAATTCAGCCATCGCGGCATTTGTGGCTTGCCACCAAGCATCGGGATCTTGTTCAGACCATAACGGCTGTGGGCGTGAAACGGTTAAGGGTTGGCTCGCTTGCGCAACAAGTTGCATCGCCGCATCGAGGATGACAACTTTAACGCTAGAAGTCCCGAGGTCAATGCCTAAATACACACTATTGCCCTATCCGTCGTGATGAGCGGCCAGCGTAAAGATGGGATTCGATTTGCTCTAAGGACACACCTTTTGTTTCAGGAATCATAAAGATAACAAACACTAACGAAATAAGGCTTAAAATTAAGTATAAACCAAACGTCCCACTAGTGCCGAGCAATTGCGTTAAGCTCAGAAAGGTTAATGTCACTAACATATTGCTGCCCCAGTTAACGGCCGACGCTAAGCTCGTACCTAATCCACGAATCGACAAGGGAAACACTTCGGCAATCATCAACCACATAATCGGACCTAAGCTAAACGCAAAGCACGCAATGTAAAGCAGCATGCCAATCGTTGTCAGAAAATGATTACTGCCGGCGACACCACCATGAAAAGCGATGACTAAAATCAACAACCCTATCGACATACCAACCAAACCAACAATCAATAAAGGACGACGGCCCACGACATCAATCAACGGTAACGAAATCAAAGTGAAAATAACTAACACCACACCAACGGGAACAGTCGCTAAAATCGCTTGCATCGGCGTTGGGTGGCTCGCCAAACTAAATATCGTCGGCGCGTAATATAAAATCGTGTTAATACCTACAAACTGTTGAATCACCGCCAAGCTCAACGCCACGACTAATGCAGGGCGTAATGTGCCGGACATTAATTGTCGCCAACCGCCTTTTTGCACTTCTAGGCTCGATTTAATCGCTTGCAACTCAGCATCCACTTCAGCATGGTGCCCGGTACGAATGCGGCGTAAGATTTCTAACGCGTGCGGCATGTTACCTTTAGCGACTAACCAACGCGGGCTATAAGGCAATGCAATCATCCCTAACAATAATAACAATGCCGGCACTGCGCCAAAGCCCAACATATAACGCCAACCCGTATCTGGGTGAAAGGCACACAAGTAATCCACTAAATAAGAAATCAAAATACCAATGGTCACGGCCAATTGGTTTAACGAGACTAATGCGCCCCGATGTTTTGCTGGTGCAATTTCAGAAATATATAAAGGCGCGGTATACGACGCCACACCAATCGCAATACCAATTAAAATTCGCCCAACCACTAACCAAGCAATCGTTTGCGCAATCGCACTGACGATACTCGCCACAATAAACAGCACGGCAATCGCAATTAATAAATTCTTACGCCCAAATCGATCGCTCACACGCCCACTGATAATCGCGCCACCAACAGCACCAAACAATACCGACGACACCACCCAACCATTCATCTCAGCACTTAAGTGATATTGATTATTAATAAATAAAATCGCGCCTGACATAACACCCGTGTCGTAACCAAACAACAAGCCAGCAAAAGCTGCCACAATTGCTACAACCACAAAAAAGTAACTACGCTTACGTTGATGCATATTACTATACGTTTGCATATGAATTTCCTAGTGAATAGAGGCCGACATTTTAATCAATTTATGGGCAAGATGCTATGGGTATTGTCGGGGGTGTCCTGTTCAGGTATTATACACACTAAGAATATAATGAGAAAAATCTATGTTTACAAACAAAAACCTTCCTGGCAACTTTATTGATTTTTCCATGCCTGGCCCGATCGGTAAATGTGAGAGCTATGTTGGCGCATTGATTGAGTTATTTTTAGCTAATCCAGTTGGTGTTAAATCTCGCGATCTCAATCCTCAAGCAATACTTACTCATCATAAAGCGCGGGAAGGTATCATGTTTGGCGGTGTGAAGCATGACTAATTACAGCAGTTACAAATAACCGATGTGGAAGATAGCTATAGCCTGCTGACAGCATTAAAAGCTCTTGGGCTCCAGGAAGCAAAGGCTACGTTACAACCGATAAATCCCTCCACTTTTACCGAGGATGCTTCTAGCGATAGCATCTTCATGTATAAGCAATTCTATACAAAAATCTACACCGCAATGATTAAGGCCGTCATAAGAGAAACACCAACCTGTTCATTTGTTTATAGCAATACTGGGAATAATGCTTCGTCATTAACCGAGAGTTTATACCCTGCTCAAGCAAGCACAACCACCGTACCTACTGTAAAACCTGCTGAATTGCTAAAAGTGTTAAACAAGTCTGGTATCTATGTATTCTGGCAACTGCGGCATACCGCCTCTGATTCGAGTCGTTTAATTTCCCATCATGTCATGTGCTTCATTCATCATGGTTCAACATTTATTTTCTTTGACCCTGAAAATGGCATTGCTACTTTCGAATCTTTTAATGATTTTCAGAAATGGTTTATGCAAGAAAATCTTACAGGCTCACTTAACTACATGACAAAGCCAGCAAGCTATTCAACACCGGTGAAAAAAATATTATACTTTGCCGCATGGCGTTATGAGACACCTACTGATGTAATGCTGAATAGCATTACTGCTGATAGCCTAGATTAAGACAGACATTACCTCTTCATATACGATTGCAATGCATCAGGAATGGTAATCGAACCGTCGGCTTGTTGGTAGTTCTCCATCACCGCAACTAACGTTCGCCCTACGGCTAAACCCGAGCCATTAATCGTGTGCACCAATTCAGGCTTGCCCGTTTCAGGGTTACGCCAGCGC
>TARA_R110000868_G_scaffold329732_1_pt1:247500-263995 | contig 263995 bp, 191 predicted proteins | sample TARA_R110000868 | Tara Oceans TARA_R110000868 (sample SAMEA4397489) | marine metagenome | biome: Polar Biome; feature: [SRF] surface water layer (ENVO:00010504); material: water (ENVO:00002006), including particulate matter (ENVO:01000060) such as... | depth 5 m | reverse complement strand
TGTGGGAGGAGGGAACCCGTGAGGGCTCCCCCTATCCCGATTTTCTGCTGGGAATACTATTTCTTCAACGGTGCCAGATAATCGATGCGGTAATCTGTGGGGAAAGGGAGTACAAAATTCGCATTGGCCCAGGTCTGCCATTTCTGGTCGAGTTGCTTTACGACCTCCGGATGCTTTTCGGCCAGATCATTCAGTTCTGTACGATCGACTGAGATATCATAGAGTTCCCACGGTCCGCCGCGCAGAGCGGAGAGCTTCCAGCGACCTTCCCGGATGGCCCGGTTACCCTGGTGTTCAAAGTAGAGCGTGCGTTCGGTCTGAGGAGAGTTATTGATGGGGATGAATAGACTCTGTCCGGGCAGGGGGATCGTTTTCAAGCCATTCCACTGAGCGGGGTAATCGACTTGTGCGGCTGTCAGCAGTGTGGGGACAATGTCGATAATATGGGCGGGAGTCGAAACAATGGTGCCCTGCTGCTTAATCTGTGCAGGCCAGTGCACGATCCCAGGCGAAGCGATCCCCCCTTCGTGGTTATAATGTTTGTAAAGTCTCCAGGGGGTATTTGAAGCATTTGCCCAGCCGGAACCGACGCTGTGATGCGTGTCCGGTCCGCCCATTTTATCGAGTTGATCTCCCCAGTATAACGTGTTATTGCGGCTGGATCGGATATCAAATCCATAGGGATCCCATTCTGCACAGGCCCCGTTGTCGGAAGTGAAAATAATCAGCGTATTCTCCAGTTCATTGTTCTGTTTGAGACTGGTCAGGACGCGCCCGATATTCTGATCCATACGATCCACCATCGCGGCAAAAATTGCCATGCGTCGCGCCAGGTCGCCTCGGCGGTCTGAAGGCAACGAATCCCAGGCCGGGTTCACTTGCGCCTCTGCTTCACCCCAGTCCCAGTATTGTGAACGGGGAGAAAGCTTCGTCTCCGGTGGTACGATTCCCATTTTCTTCATACGTGCCAGTCGTTGCTCGCGGATTTTATCCCAGCCTGCATGGTAGCGGTCTGCATACTTGAGAATTTCTTCTTTGGGGGCATGCAGTGGAAAATGTGGCGCATTGAAGGCCAGGTATAAAAACCAGGGTTGTTCCGGGTTGTGTCTTCCCATTCGTAGAAAATCGATCGCGTAATCGCCGAGCGCGTCAGTGCCATAAAATTCTCCTTTGGGATAGGTGTGCGTCGCTCGGGAGGCGGGAAGTCTGGTGAAGTGATTGACGTCCCAGAACGTTTTTGCACTGACCAGTGTCCCGTAGAATTCTTCAAAACCAAGTTTGGTTGGATCCTCGGTTCCCAGGTGCCATTTCCCGGAGAGGAATGTGCGATAGCCTCCCTGCTGCAGGATCTGGGCGACCGTGATGGCTTCGTCAGAGATGTGTCCCTGGTAGCCGCGCTGATTCAGATTGCGCGTCATGTGCCCCAGACCGATCCGATGGGGGTATTGACCGGTCATGATGGTTCCGCGAGAGGGACAGCAGCGACCCGTATTATAAAACTGAGTCAGTCGCACTCCCCTGGTTGCCAGGGAATCCAGATGGGGAGTCTTGATCTCGCCTCCAAAACATCCCAGATCGCTGTAGCCCAGATCGTCGGCGACGATCAACAGGATATTGGGTTTTCGCTCGGCACTCCAGCTTTGTCCGGACCAGCAGAGGCAATTCATGAATGCGAGCAGGGAACAGATTAACCAGAAACGAAGGGAAGAGCGCGCTGGGATTGTTGTCATTAAAGTTCTCTTTATCAGTAAGGCAGGGATGAAGTGAGGACAGAGCAAAGTTTCACGTAGTTAGAAAGTCCTGCAGACTGTTCAATCAGCTTACACGCTCTGTTACTCCGGTTCCAGAAGGAGTATCAGATTTCTATTGCGCGTGATTTGAGGTGAGAGAGCGTTTCTGGTGATGTTGCAAATAATCATCAGAATTCGATTTCCGTATTTGACAAGGTATATGCGTAAGCTAGGATAGGGTATATGCGTTGAGTGCGGCAATTGTTGGGTTGCCTTGAAAAGAGAAGCTCCGCAGCCAGAAATATCATGTGTCGTGTACATATTTTGAGATAAAGGGTTACAAAGATGAAACTGCAGAAGTCTATAACGAGCAAGGGCTTGCTTTGTCTTCTCACACTCTTTTTGGTCGTGAATTATGAATCACAGGCTCAAGAAGCACCTGTCAAAAAACAAGCTGGTTCGACCGCGCGTCAGAAGTATGCTGCTCTGATGAGTGATGCTCATAAAGCCCGTCTGGATCAGCATTATGCGAAATACTATAAAGCTACACTGGGCGTGGTTTGCACAGATGCTTCCGGTCCGCTGGCAGCACATTTGACGAATGGTGCACCTGACTGGTGGACCGGCGTGGGAACGAATCTGGACGGTAATCCGGGTTATGGTGTCGTGATCATGCACGTGGCTCCCGGGTCGCCCGCAGATCGGGCAGGCTTAATGAAGTACGATATTATCCTGTCATTCGGCAGCCATCGTCTGGCTTCCGTCCGTCAGTTGAACTCCTTGTTAGCCAAAGCGCAGCCAGGTCAGGACGTCAAGCTTTCTGTGATCCAGGTAGGAGAACAGGGCGCCGTCAGCACGGTTGATGTCACGCTTGGCTGGTCAGAACGGATTAACGCTCCTGCCCAGGGAAATCCTCCGCGGACGTTTACCCCGAAGTATCCTTCTGCCTCAAATTTTGGAAACGATGATGAATACCTCATCAATCCGAAAGCACCTTTAAAATATCAGTACGCTGCTCCTTACGAGTATGCTCCCAAGCTGGATCCTTCTGTTCCCATGGATTTTGGATTATCTCCCAAGCCATAGTCATACGATCAGATTTCACCATAAAATATGAAAAACAGGCGATGCCGGATTCAGGCATCGCCTGTTTTTTTTTCAGATTTTCAATTAGAGGTTCGTGCCACAGATACGATAGCTGATACAGCGGGTTAGCCTGTGTTCCATTTTACTGTTGCGTCTCCAGGGGCATTTGGACCGGGTATCATAGACCGGGAGACGCTACGCTTAAATATGATGCCTTCCAGATATAGACGAAATCGTGTTGCAGAACTGGCATATCTAAGTATTTTAATGTAGACTAAATATCTCGAAACTGAGAAAAGAGAGCAAAGGAGGCCATGCAGCACACGTGACGAGAATACTGCAGAAGGAAAAAAGACGGAGAACAGGTCTGCCTGTCATTGGTTGGCGCGAGTGGATCAGTCTACCGGATCTGGGAATTGAGAGCATTAAAGCAAAAGTAGATACCGGCGCCCGTTCGTCGTCTCTGCATGCTTATGATTTGCATCAGTTCGAGCGAGACAATGAAAAATGGATTCGATTTAAGGTCCATCCCGTGCAACGGAAAACGCGCGAGGTGGTGGTCGCAGAAGCCCGGATTTTTGAATTCCGTTCTGTACGCAGTTCCAGCGGAAAGGCCAGTCTGCGGCCTGTCATCGTGACGAATATCGAATTGCTGGGAGTCAGCTGGCCCGTCGAATTAACGCTTGCCAACCGCGATGAAATGGGCTTCCGAATGCTGCTCGGTCGTGAAGCATTTCGTCGACGCTTTTTAGTCGACGCCGGGAAGTCTTATTATGGTGGAAAGCCGCAACAAGTCAAAAAGCCAAAATCGGTTTAACGGGTTCAAACCAAAACCATTCAGGCGACAAAAGGATATTTCATGAAACTTGCAATTCTTTCGTGCAGTCCCAGGTGCTACAGCACGCGGCGTTTGCGCGAAGCGGCAGAACAACGTGGTTTTCAGATCAAAGTTTTGAATACGCTCAAATTTGCCATCGACCTCAAACAGGCGGAACCGGATCTCTTTTTCCGCCAGAAGTCCATCTCTGATTATGACGCAGTGCTGCCTCGCATTGGGGCCTCTATTACATATTTCGGAACCGCGGTGGTCCGCCAGTTCGAGCAGATGGATATTTTTTGTGCGAATTCCTCTTCTGGAATTACCAATTCCCGAGATAAACTCCGCAGTCTGCAGATTCTGAGTCGGCATCAGATCGGGATCCCGCAAACGACATTTGTCCGTGATAAAAAAGACGTGTTGCCCGCCATTGAACGCGTGGGGGGCGCCCCGGTAGTAATCAAACTTCTCGAGGGAACCCAGGGGATTGGCGTGCTTCTTGCTGAATCGGTGAAATCGGCTGAAGCCATCATCGAACTGTTACAGAACCAGAAACAGAATGTACTGATTCAGAAATTTGTCGCCGAAAGCAAGGGGCGTGACATCCGGGCCTTCGTCGTCGGAGACCGGGTAGTGGCAGCCATGCGACGCGTGGCACAAGGCCAGGAGTTCCGCAGCAACGTGCATCGTGGCGGCCTGACGGAACCAGTCATTCTGGATGAGACCTATTGTAAAACAGCAGTTCGTGCAGCGCAGATTATGGGCCTGCGAGTCGCCGGTGTTGACATGCTGGAAGGGATAAATGGACCACAGATCATGGAAGTCAATTCCTCACCAGGCCTGGAGGGAATCGAGAAATGTACCCAGCTCGATATTGCCGGTGCCGTGGTCGATTATATTTCGGCCCAGGTCGATTTTCCGGAGATCGATCTGCGGCAGCGTCTGACTGTCAGCCGTGGATATGGTGTGACTGAGATTCATATTCCGGAAGGTTCTGAATACGTGGGGAAAGCCATTAATGAATCTGGACTGCGGGATAAAGATATAAACGTATTGACCCTCTATCGTGGTACAACGGTGATTCCCAACCCCCGTTCCGATCGAAAACTGGAATCACACGATCGATTACTCTGTTTTGGTAAGCTGGAACTGATGCGCGATCTGGTTCCTTCAAAAACACGCCGAAAACGCCGTCCGAAAGTCCAGGATCTGCCCGAATTACCCGTGGCCGAAGAAGTACTGACTGACGCTGTCAAGGAGACCGCTGAGTCAGCGCGGTCGGGAAGGAATTGACAACACACATGACAAAACCGCGACGACGTAAGCCAATCGATCAATGGAACGGAGAATCTATACCGGCTGGACAGTCGCGCGACGTCAAGCTGGCTGTCAGCGAAAGCTACAGCAGTATGAATGTCAAAATTCCCATACATATCCGTCGTGCTGAGGAAGACGGACCGGTGGTATTTGTGACTGCCGCGTTACACGGCGATGAAATTAATGGCACGGGGGCGATACGAGAGTTGATTCAGGATGTCGATTTCCAGCTATTGAGGGGCTCGGTCATTCTGGTTCCGGTTCTCAATATTCTGGCCTTTGATCGACACTCGCGTTATTTACCTGACCGGCGCGATTTGAACCGCTCTTTTCCGGGGTCTGCAAACGGAAGCCTTGCCAGTCGCATGGCGAGAATCATCTTTGAGGAAATTGTATCCCGCTGCGATTATGGCATCGATCTGCATACCGCTTCGGTGCGTCGCACGAATTATCCCAATGTCCGCGGCGATCTGAGTAATCCTGAAGTGAGTCGTCTGGCGAAAGCCTTTGGTTCGGAAATCATTATGAATGGTAAAGGACCCGCAGGAGCCTTCCGTCGTGAAGCCTGTAACTCAGGTTGTCCGACCATCATCATGGAAGGTGGCGAAGTCTGGAAAGTCGAACCGGGAATCGTTGAGTCTGCAGCGCGCGGGGTCAGAAATGTTCTGCGCGATCTGCAAATGCTGGATGGCGAGCCGGAATCTCCCGATTATCAGGTCATCGTGGATAAATCGACGTGGGTCCGTGCAGAGCGGGGGGGCTTCCTCAAATTCCATGTCAAGCCGGGCGACATTATCGAAAAAGATCAGCCACTGGCGACCAACACCACTCTGCTGGGCAGAGAACGCAGTATGCTGTATGCCCCTTTTGATTCCGTTGTGATTGGGATGACCACTCTGCCGGCTATCAGTCCGGGTGAGCCGATCTGCAACCTGGGAATGCTGCCTGAAGGAACTAAACCTTCACAAATCAGGCGATTTCGACGCGAGGAAGACGGGCTGGAAGGTCAGGTTGTGGAAGAGCTTTCAACCAATCTGGTCGTTGTCGAACCCTGCGATGAGGCGGCACAATTGAAGATGAATCCTCACCATCAACGGGAATCAAATTCCCATTCCGGCACCGGAGAATCAGCGGCCGCTGAATAATTTCCAGCTATCTAAGTTGCTTTCAGTCAGGGGCTTTCTGCATAGAATAAATGTCGAACAATAATTCGACTGTGTCGCCGTTCAAAATATGCCCGCAAAGGCTTGCTTTGACGTTAACTCGAAATCGAAGCAGCTCTTCCCACTGATGACCTCATTTTTCAGTTCTGGACTGGTAGAAGTCACTTTGTCGCCGTTTGCTTCCGCATGGAAAATATTTTTGACGAAAGGCGGGAGATGGGGTATCGTTGGAACTGGTAGGGGAGTTCACTCTCATTTCTCCTGGAGCCGGTAATGAAGATTCCCGTGATTGAAGGCATGATTGACCGTCGTATCCTGGCCAATTTCCGTGTTGATTCGGAAGCCATGGCCCGTGTTCTGCCGGCCCCGTTTCGTCCCCAGTTGATCCATGGATACGCCATTGGTGGCGTTTGTCTCATCCGACTGACGAATGTCCGCCCCCGGTGTGCCCCCTTTTCCTGGGGGATCCGTTCGGAAAACGCCGCCCACCGGTTCGCCGTCGAATGGGAAGCGGACGGCCAGACACACCAGGGAGTCTATGTTAATCGTCGGGATACGGATTCCTGTCTGAATGCACTGGCAGGAGGACGGATTTTTCCGGGAACCCATCACCATGCCCGCTTTACAGTCGAAGAGGCAGACGACTGTTTTTCGGTCGAAATGCGGGCCAAAGATGGTCAGGCCCGGATGCAGGTGACAGGTTCCATCGCGGATGAATTACCTGCTTCGTCAATCTTCGCTACTGTGCAGGAAGCGTCTGACTTTTTCGAACAGGGGTCACTGGGGTATTCGGCCAGCAACAGGGCCGGGCATTTTGACGGGCTGGAATTGAGTTGCCGGGACTGGAAAGCGGAACCGCTGCAGGTAGAGTCCATCGCATCCAGTTTCTTTGATGATCCCCAGCGTTTTCCGCCGGGGACGATCGAATTCGACTGTGCCCTGCTGATGCGGGGCATTCCCCACGAATGGCACAGCCGCCAGGATTTGTGTTGCCCCGAAACCCTGCCGACCTGACCGACTACAAGAACCTGTACGATTGGCCGCTTGTCGCCCGACGCCCCGAAAAAGAGGAACTGCAATCATTGCAGAAAGAGGCTGATTCACAGCAATCAGGTTCAGCTTCAGGATCGGTACTGGATTTGATTTTACATTTGTTATTTTAGATTGGGTGGCAAACCCCGTTTTCGCTCACTTCAAAGTCAGGTTGTCACGGATGTCTGAACAGACAGACAAATTCGAAAAACAGCTCAAAGTAGCCGGGGTGTTATTCATGGTTCTGGCTGGCTTCTGCCTGTTGGGGCTGTTGCTGCTGCCGCTCCATTACGTAATGATGCAGTCAGTGATGGAGTCATTTGAGCAGATTGATTTTCCAAAACGCCAGGATCGACCCGACCCCCGGCAGATGATACAGACCATGCAACCCTCCCTTTATCTGATGTATGGCTTTATGGGGACCCTGGGTCTGTTATTTGGCGGAATGACACTGGTCACCGGGATCAACCTGTACCGGAAAACCCGCCGGACTGTCTGTATTATTGGATCAGCGGCGGTCTGCATCTGGTTCCCGCTCGGAACCGCTCTGGGAGTCTGGACGCTGCTGATCCTGTTTGATAAACAGGCCCAGCCTCTGTTTGAAGCACCGAATCTACTCGCAGAAGACGATTTTTTATCTTGAATTACAGAAAATATGTCGTTGAGACCTCAATCCCAGTTTACTGAGGAGTGCCCCGATGACTGCTTCCAGAGCCAGCCAGTTGAATCTGATCGGCGCCCTGTTTTTAGTTCTGGGTCTGATCTCTATATTCAATCTTGCGATTTTGAGGAATATTGGCGATCAGCTCAAAGCGAATTCTGAAACAACAGCAAATCTGACGTCACTCGAGGGAACCAAACCTGAAAGCAGTGATCAATTTGATTCCATGGCGAACAGCATGGTAATGGGGATGTTCATTGTCTCGATTACCTTTACACTGGTCTGTTTTTTAACAGGGGTCTGCCTCTTAAAGCGAATCAGTTATCGGACCTGTCTCGTGGGCGCCGCAGTGACCTGCATTATCTTTCCTGTGGGGACGGTTCTGGGAGCCTGGGCGATTTTTGTATTAACTGCCAGAGATACGAAATCTCTCTTTGAGGACATGGCGAGCGATTCCCGAACAGAAACTGTTACGGAGACCTGAAGAATGGATTTCGGGCAAGGGTATTCCTGGCAACCGCAGAGAAAAGGATTTTCGGGGGCTGTTCAAAATCAAGAGTGCTGACGATAATAATCTCGTGCACTGTCCCTGTAGCTGCTTCTCTTAAGGAAAATCAATGGAACCACTTGATCTGAAGGATTTTGAATGGAAGATCGAAGTCCGCCCTTTAACAATGGACGACTTTGATGCGTTGGTGGAGATGGAGCAGCTCTGTTTTCCCGGCATGCAGACCTGGGGACGGGAGCATATTGAAAGCCAGCTCAAGCATTTTCCCGAGGGACAACTCTGTGTGGAAATTGATGGGCGACTGGCGGCTTCGTCTTCCAGTCTGATTCTGACATTTGACCCCAGCCTGGAATGGCATAACTGGAAAGCGGTCGCCGACGACGGGTACATCCGCAATCATAATCCCAAGGGGGATACCCTGTACGGGATCGAAATCATGGTTCACCCTGATTTTCGCGGGATGAAACTCTCCCGGCGGATGTATGATGCCCGCAAAGAACTCTGCCGTCAGAAAAACCTGACCCAGATGATTATTGCTGGCCGGATTCCAGGATACCATCTGCACGCCGACAAATTGTCGGCCCGTGAATACATTGACTGTGTTGTAGAAAAGGCGATCTATGATCAGGTTTTGACAGCACAACTGGCCAATGGATTTTCCGTGCAGGGGCTGATTCCCAATTATCTGCCCTCGGATACCGAATCCTGCGGGTATGCGACCTACCTGGAGTGGACGAATCTGGACTATAAACGCGGTGCCAAACGGCGTTTTCATCATCCGGTCGAACCGATCCGGATCTGTGTTGTGCAGTACCAGATGCGTTCGATTAAAGGCTTTGACGAGTTCGCCCAGCAGTGCGAGTTCTTTCTGGATACGGCCTCCGATTATAAATGCGACTTCATCCTGTTTCCGGAGTTGTTTACCACACAACTGCTTTCCTGTGTGGAGGCGACTCGTCCCGGGCAGGCCGCACGACGTCTGGCGGAATTCACACCACAGTATCTCGATTTCTTTACGGAAATGGCTGTCAAATACAATGTCAACGTGATTGGGGGGTCGCAGTTTGTTGTCGAGCATGGCACGCTGTTTAACTCGTCCTATCTGTTCGGTCGTGATGGAACAATTGGAAAACAGGATAAAATTCATATCACTCCCAGTGAACGCAAGTGGTGGGGCGTCAGTTCAGGCAACCGGGTTGAAGTCTTTGAAACAGATTGCGGTACGATCGCCATCCAGATCTGTTACGATATTGAATTCCCCGAACTGACCCGGATTGCCGCTCAGAAAGGGGCACAGATTGTCTTCGTGCCTTTCAATACCGATACGCGGCACGGTTATCTGCGGGTCAGACATTGTGCCCAGGCACGCTGTGTCGAAAATCACCTGTACGTAGCGATATCAGGCTGCACAGGCAATCTGCCCTTTGTGGAAAATGCCGACATCCACTATGCCCAGTCTGGGATTTTTACACCCTCCGATATGGAATTCGCCAGTGATGGCGTGGCGGCGGAGTGTAATCCGAACGTCGAAACCGTGATTATTCATGACCTCGACTTCGAACTGTTAAGGCGGCATCGTGAGTCGGGCAGTGTGCAGAACTGGAATGACCGCCGTACAGAACTCTACCGGGTGGTCTACAAGGAAGATGGCAACTCCTTCGAGATTTGACCAGTCCCGCATCAGTCTGATCTCGCAGCCCGAGCCATGATGTCATAAAATCTGGCTCGGACTGCCTGTGGGAGAGCCCTCAGGTAGAGTTACTGCGTTCTCGTCTCACCAGCTTCAGGTGTGCGAATGAATCATGACCGCTTTTCCTGCGAGCAAATATCTATGATTGATGCCTATCGGAATACCTCAAAAAAAGCCGGTATGCCACCTGGTTCTCTGATCCACGTGGCCGACTTTAATGAAGAAGATACACGAATTTCTGTGATCGATTATGGGCTGATTGATGTCGAGGAACCCAGTGTGGAAACAGTGGAGGATCTGCTCAAATTCCGTGAGAAAGATTCGATTACCTGGGTCTGCCTGGAAGGACTCAAAAATGTCGAAATCACCGAGCTGATCGGCAAATATTTCGACATTCATCCGTTAGTGCTGGAAGATATTCTCAACACTCACCAGAGGCCCAAGTTCGAAGAGTACGATGATTATCTCTATATCGTTCTGAAAGGGCTCTCCCTGGGAGAAGAGGACGTTGCGTCGGGGGAGTTTAGTGTCGATTACGAGCAGATCAGCATTCTGGTGTTTAATGATTTCGTTTTTACCTTCAAAGAGTGGAAGGACGAACTGTTTCTTCCCCTGATTCAGCGGATCCGCACCAGTACAGGCCGCATTCGATCTCTGGGGTCGGATTATCTGACCTATGCGATTTTAGACAGCATCGTCGATCAGAATTTTGTGCTGCTGGACTCGATGGATGAGCGGATTGATGAAATTGAAGCAGAATTATTATCGGATCCCACCTCAAATACGCTGGTTTCCATTCAGCATCTGAAGCGGGAACTGATCAATATCCGTCGTTCGACTTCACCTCAGCGGGAACTGTTGTCAGCGATCCTGCGATCAGATCATGATCTGATCAGCGAGAAAACGCATATCTACTTTCGCGATGTGTTTGATCATGTTCTGCGGATCTCAGAATCGGTGGACTCTTATCGTGATATGCTGGCCGGCCTGCTGGATATCTATGTTTCGAGTGTGAGTAACAAAATGAATGAGGTGATGAAAATCCTGACGGTATTTGCCTCGATTTTTATTCCGCTTACATTTATTGCGGGAATTTATGGTATGAACTTTGAATACATGCCTGAACTCCGCTGGAAATGGTCGTATCCGCTTCTGTGGGTGGTTTTTATCACATTACCTGTGGTACTGGTGACCTATTTTAAAAAGAAAAAATGGTTGTGAACCGGCCTGGATGAGATTTCTGAATTAAACCCTGACCTGTTGATGGTGGTTCGGGATATTCATCTGCAGATACTGAAGGCACTTCTTTTGTAATGCCTGGTGAACCCGGGAAGGAGGCCCTGAGCACAGGCACTGTCGGGCAGGCCGACCGATGCCACCCGGCGGGTAGAGGAAGTTCCATTGTGGAGGGAGCGGGATTCGCCAGGACCTCCTGTTCGCTGCGCTGACCCCGGATAACATCCGGGGTTACCCTTTCTTTTGTGTTATATCGGGGTAGTCAATTCTTATTTGAAGGTCTGCTCTGACAGTTTCCTGTTGTCTGCGACAACCCCGAATTACATTCGGGGCTACCCCCTGATCTGTATATAGTGGTTCGGGTTATTCATCTGCGGGGAGTGGGGGCACTTCTTTTATAATGCGATGTGAAACGGATCAGGGGATGATCGCATCAGCACGGTCGGGCGAGCCGACCGGGGCGCCCGGTCGTTTGGTATTGCTACCACGAAAAACACGAAAGGGGAGGGGTGATGCTTGGGGTTTGGGAAGCGGGTTTGAATGCATGGTGGATTATTTTGTGGAAGGGCCTGGGGAGGTCAAGGGGGATGAACAGTAAAATGTGGCGAACTGTGTTGATATGGGAACGATGTCTGGCGGTGCTGAGACGATGTCGGGACGAAAACCTGCGAAGTGCGTCGACCCGCAGGCATACATTGGGAACGGGTGTTGTTTTGACAAGTGAATATCTGGAAAAAACAGGCTCATTTATAGTGAAGAGTACGAACAAGTGTCGCGTGTTCCGGTGCACTGTAAACTGGATACGCGCGCGACCCAAAACAACGCTTATCGCCGGTGGCGCGCAGCGGTCAAGTTCATTTTATGCAGCGGGAGTGCGGGAATGTGCAGCAGCAGGTGTGGGAAGTTCAGTCCTGCAGGCGGATGGAAACGCTGCTGTAATACGGGACACCGTCAAGAGCTTATAAAAAACGCCTCAGAGAAACCTGTTCCCTGAGGCATTTAGTGATTGCATTATCAGTAGATTACTTAATGATTATTGATTGTTATTCCAGGCCAGTCATCTGTACGGAAGGGTGTGACAGGTAGACCTTCTTTGTTCTGGACGTTACAAACGGGGTTATCTGCCCAGGCGTAGCGAACGGCAGCTGGATTCGCAACGGCATCACTCCAGACTTCGATTTTATTGCTGCCAACAATTTTCGCATCCGCTTTGACAAACTTCTTGTCTTCGCCGGCAATGGTGAAACCGATGGGAGTTGTCACGTCGAAGGTATCGAGGCCACCGCCAACATGATCAAAGGTCAGAATCGCTTTGTTGCCTTTGACTTCCATAGATTTGTAACGGGGGCTCTGGTGTACGACTTTCACGCCATAGTCTTTCGCCAGTGCCCAGCGGGCCAGTCGCATGGCGACATCCTGTTTGTTTTTGGGATGAATGTCAGAAGCTTCCCCCAGATTCAGGATGACGGCTTCTCCGGTATTGGGGAGCGCATCCATTGTCATGGTCTGTGCTTCACGGAGTTCAGCCCAGTCGCTGTCAGCTGGTTCCGGGTTTTCGTTGCGGAAATCTGCCAGTTGGACCCAGTAGAAGGAGAAATCGCCCTGTTTCCATTCGTCACGCCAGTTCTGGATCATGTAAGGGAACAGTTTTCGATACTGATAGGCGCGGCTGGCATTGGATTCACCCTGGTACCAGATCACACCTTTGATCCCGTAACCGATGGTCGGGTATAATACGCCATTGTAAATGTTAGCCGGACGATGATTACCTGTCAGCGGGTTACGTGGTGCGCGAGGACGCCGAGGCGCGGCTTTTCCAGCTGCATTGGCTTTTTTGACTGATTCTTTCCACTGATCCAGACGTTTATTGTAAGCTGTAACAGCCTGTTCATGGTTGTAGGACGCTTCTGTCTTTTCCCATTTTTCCAGCATCTCTTTAAAGGCAGGCTCATCTTCCAGTCGTTTACGATTCACCCAGGCTTCTGCAGAAGAACCACCCCAGGCATTGTCAATCAGGCCGATGGGTACATTCAATGTCTGGTAGAGTTGCCGACCAAAAAAGTACCCAACCCCCGAAAAGTTTCTGACGGTCTCAGGGGTACAGGCTTCCCACTGACCTTTGAAGTTATCCTGGGGTTCCTGTGTGCCAACCTGGGGTACCGATATCAATCGGATCTTGGGGTAATTGGCGGTCATGATTTCCAGGTCGGCATCATTGGATGATCCAACGGTCCAGGCCATATTGGATTGACCAGAACAGATCCAGACTTCTCCAGAAAGTACATTTTTCAGGGTGATGGACTCTTTTCCCTTGATCGTGATTTCATAGGGACCACCAACTTTGAGAGGTTCGAGTGTGACTTTCCATTTTCCATTGTCATCTGCAGTAGCAGAGTGAGTCTGTCCGTTGACGGTAACGGTGATTTTCTCACCTGGTTCGGCCCAACCCCATAACGGGTTTTTCTGACCCTGTTGCAGGACCATGTTGTCACCGATAATCGCGGGAAGTTTGATTTCTGCGTGCGCCAGCTTTACATTCAATGCATTCACGGAGATCAGCATCAGCAAAACGGCTGCAAGTCGTTTCAGAGAGGTACAATTCATTTGTAGTTCCTTGCAGGATAAGTAGAATAGAGAAGTGGTAACAATCCAAATCCACTTATAGCTTGATCTGATTGATATCAGAATTCAAGCGAACGCTTTCAATTCGCGGCATCAAATTCTGTATTTCATTTTCCGTAACTCCCTCAGGTGATTTATGAAACGTCAAATGATGATGATCTGGTTCTGTGTGATTGCTCTGGCCAGCGTCGCGCCTGTTCAGGCGGAAAACAAAAAGTCTGGGGAGAAACGCTACGTCATCATTCACGCGGACGATGCCGGTATGTCGCATTCGGTGAATCAGGCAACGATAGAAGGCATGCAGAAAGGAATCGTCTCGTCTGCGAGCATAATGGTGCCTTGTCCCTGGTTCAAAGAATTTGCCGAATACGCAAAGCAGAATCCGGATCAGGATTTTGGCATTCATCTGACTTTGAATTCGGAATGGAAAAATTATCGCTGGGGACCAGTTGCTTCGCGTCATCTGGTCCCCAGCCTGCTAGACGAGGAACAATATCTCTGGGACAACGTCGGGCAGGTAATGCAGCATGTCAATGTTAAAGACGCCGAAAAAGAGCTGCGAGCCCAGATCGAGCGTGCGAAAAAATTTGGTGTTCCCTTAAGTCACCTCGATACCCATATGGGGGCTGTCGTCAGCCGCCCTGATCTGCTGGAAATGTATGTGAATCTGGGAATTGAATACCAGCTCCCTGTCTTGTTTGTTGCTAATCTTGATCCGAAGAAGTACGGCCTGATTGCAGAGAAGTCGAAAGAACTCAAAGCGGTTCTTTCGAAAAACGGTCTGCCCGTGCTGGATGAACTGGTTCAGTTTTATGGCGAGCCAGATTATGGAAAGCGAAAACAGTCATATCTGGACAAGCTGCGGGGACTCAAACCGGGGGTGACACAGATAATTATTCATTGTGGTATTGATAATCAGGAATTACAGAATATTACCCATAGTTCCTCACGCCGCGATGGAGATCGACGTGTCTTTACTGATCCGGAAGTCATGAAAGAAATTATAAGGACCTGGGGATTGAGGTCATTACATGGAAACAGTTCCATGAAATGGCAAAGCAGAAAGTGAAAGTGGCAGAGTAGGGGACAGCCATCCACAAAGTCCCGGAAATTGCAACATTATTAGCTATCAAGTTCATTACATACAGGACGATGAGGGATTTGGTGATTGTGGTTGCAGAGCAGGGGCGCAGCTCCGGCAGGTAGAAAAAATCCCCCGCAGACTAACTGTCTGCAGGGGACCATTTTCAAAGATAGAAACGATCTATCTTTTTCAGGAGGTATTATTGCGGGGGGCTGTTAGCGGTGGGGCTTTCGATACAGCAGTTCCCCCCGGTTTCGCAGCAGGAGAGTTTTGTCTCACAGCAGGTTGTTTCTGTCAGGCAGCATTGTTCTGCCTGGTCACAACAGGCCAGGTCCTCCAGGCAGCAGTCTGCTTTTGAAGAGGTAATACAACAGGCTTGACCTTGTTCGCAACAGGTCAAATTCAGTTGACAACAGTTGGATGTATCTGTTTGTGAATGAGCAGAGGCAGTAATTCCCAGCCCGACAGACAACATTGTGGCAGTGATCATTTTCGATAACATCTGACATCTCCTTTAGAGTGGATCAGTGAATGAATTGCTGAAATTGGATGAAACATGAGTACGCGGTTTCAGGTGATCAGCAGATCCAGACGCAGTGTATCAGATATAATGGGCGTGAATTCGCCTGAAAATGGTGGGATGTAGCGACTGTACTCAGGCCGAATGGAGCTGGCAGACTGGAATCATGCGATGTGGAAATTCCAGTATCTGGTTCGGGTAATCGACTTTTGGAAGTCGCCAGGACCTGGTGAATACTGCATTGGCAGTCATCACTTGAGGCTGGCCTGACCGGGCAATGATCAGGTGCATCCTGGGACAGGCAGCATTGTGAATCAGAAGGAAGCGGCAGGTTCTGCGACTGGTTGTTCGAAGCGCAGGTTCTATTATCAGAAATGGTCAGACTGGACAGTAATGCCAGTGATAAACCAGTTTTGAGTAGAAGATTGAGCATCGTTGTTTCTCTCTGATAGACAAATTTCGGTCAGGGAGCTTTGTTGAAAGAACGTATTCCCTGATGTCTGTCAGCTACTACGTGTTTAATGTGTGAACCGTTGGAAAACTGTTTCCGGGTGGATAACAGCTGAATGCGAACCAGTTCGCAGGTGGTGTGTCTTTTTACCATGAAGAAAATGTAATTTTTTGTAAAACTAGTGTCGAAAGAGACTTTACAGCAACAACATAAGAAGACAGAATACGCGTCCTCTTATTGGGGCGTATAGCTCAGTTGGTTAGAGCGCAGCTCTGATAAAGCTGAGGTCCGTGGTTCGAATCCACGTACGCCCATTTTTTTCTTCTCTAAGAGGGACTCCAGGTTTTGTAGCTTTTTTAGTTGCATGTCTGGGGTTTGCCAGCAATAGTATTGTTGGCACTGTTAGGGGACGTAGCTCAACTGGGAGAGCGCCGCCCTTGCAAGGCGGAGGTTGCCGGTTCGATCCCGGTCGTCTCCATTGTGTTTTCGGGAAGTGAAGTGACCTGTGCCTTTTAGAGGTTCTAAATCAGGTCCCAAGTCTTTCTGGAAAACTTCCAGGGAATTTTTCTCCCCTGGGT